>ERZ891134.516-NODE-516-length-32045-cov-18.124476_pt1 | contig 32045 bp, 15 predicted proteins | sample MGYA00520888_ERZ891134 | MGnify/ENA primary metagenome ERZ891134 (study PRJEB32303, sample SAMEA104408692) | aquatic metagenome | biome: Brackish water; feature: Coastal; material: water | place: Baltic Sea | collected 2014-10-23 | depth 10 m ... | reverse complement strand
CTTATGTTATAATTAGTGAGGAACAGTTAATATGCCGAAGCGACAGTGTTTTGTGCCCTTCGTTGATATCCTTATGGTCGCATAGTGGCCGCCCTTAAGAAATTGCGGCTCTTCTAACCTACAAAGGTGACAATCCGGCCTTGTTATATTTGCAGAATAAAAAAAAGTTTCTATATAAAAAAATCCCCCAGAGGTTCGCAGGCCGTATGAGTATATCGAAGTTGTATCACATATATTTGAAGGATCAATGTATTTTGCCTTCATTAGATCATGATAAGTTTAAGTATAACTGGGAGTGTTTGAATATGATGGTAGGGTTTATGAAGACAGACTATGTAGCTGAGGATCTCTCATATGAGGTAGTGGAAGTACTACATGTGAGAGAGGATATCAGTAATCTGTCAGAGAATTCATTTTAACCTGAAAGGTGTTCCGAGGTGATGAGGAATATCGATAGGTGTTCCGAGGTTGACAGACACTAAATATCGAAGTATAATAAAAGTTGAACTGGAGTGACACTACAGCATGGCTAAGGGATTTACAGTCAAGGCATCAACACCAAAGAAAAAAGAAGAAGGTCCTGAGTGGGACTATGATGCAATCAAGGAAAGGATGAGAGGGAAGGCAATTGTCTTTTGTCTACCTGGAAGGGGATGTAGTTATGCATTCATGAAGAATTTTGTACAGTTATGTTTTGATCTTGTACAAAACCAGATGAGTATACAGATTAGTCAAGATTACTCAAGCATGGTGAATTTCGCACGATGTAAGTGTCTCGGCGCAAATGTATTGAGAGGGCCTGACCAAATTCCATGGGATGGAAAGTTGAATTATGATTATCAGTTATGGATTGACTCAGATATTATTTTTAACACTGAGAAGTTTTGGCAATTATGTGATGTAGCATTAGATGCTGATGGGACGGAGAGACCTATTAGTGCGGGTTGGTATTCAACTGAAGATGGACGGACAACCTCTGTTGCGCATTGGTTAGAGGAAGATGATTTCCGTAATAATGGTGGAGTGATGAATCACGAGATGGTAGATGGTATTTCGAAGCGTAAGAAGCCATTTACTGTTGACTATACTGGATTCGGATGGGTCTTAATTCAGAAGGGTGTCTTTGAGAATGAAGGTATGAAGTATCCATGGTTTGCTCCAAAGATGCAAGTATTTGAGAGTGGTGCAGTACAAGATATGTGTGGAGAGGATGTATCATTCTGTCTTGATGCAATTGAAGCTGGCTATGAAATTTGGTGTGATCCACGTATTCGTGTTGGTCATGAGAAAACCCGAATTATCTAAGGTACGAATGGCAAATCAATTTAAAGTTGATCAATCAAGGGACTTTGCTTCAAAGATGACATTAATTACTGAGGTAAGTAGTGAGAAGTATTTGAAGCAATACCGACAACATCTACAAAACCAAGTTCAATTAGAATCAATTTATAAGGAGAATTAAATTATGGCAAAGCTTCGAAAGGGACAAACGATGATTGAATCCCAACCAAAGAAAACCCGACAAGGTTGTGGTGCTCATACTAAGTACGCCGCAAGTAGTCGTAATGGTAAAAGGAAGCGTTATCGTGGACAAGGAAGGGGATAGGTATAAACTAACTGTTGAGGATGAGTGGTCATCTATTCATCCTCAAGATTTATGGGTTTATAATAAGTTACAAGTGAGTCGGGTATTAGGATATGAGTGTGGACCAGCTGGTCTTCTCGTACCTAGACCCGATTTTTATATTGTTCGACCATGTATTAATTTCATGGGTATGGGTCGTTATGCTCGTATTGAATATCTTAAAGGTGATACTGAACATCTACATCCAGGTGAGTTTTGGTGTGAAGTATTTGAAGGAGAACATATATCAGTTGATTATTACAAGGGACAACAGGAGTTAACTGTAAGGGGTGTGAGAGACCCCCAGGACCCGTTGTACAAGTGGAAGAAGTGGTATAAGGTAGATAGAGTGATACCATTACCTAAACTACTACAGAACCTAGATTACAATTGGATTAATTGTGAATTTATTGGTAACAAATTAATTGAGATACATTTAAGAGGTAATCCAGATTTTAGATATAATAATGATTCAGTCATTCCAGTATGGGAAGGAGATAGTGTTAACACCTACATAGAAGACAATGACTATCATCGATTGGGGTTTATTATAGATGGATAAGAATTTTCTAAGAGAGATTAATCACGATCAGAAGACGCCAAAGAATACGAAGAAGGTTCGTGAGGATGGATTCTATGAAGCGAGTGAAGCTGATTATAAAGACTTCTGGGAGAATGAAGATAACAAGCAAACATTGATTGATTAAAAGATTGGGTTTGGTGTAATAAATAACTCATAATTGTTGTGGAAACATTACGTGCCTGTCCAAAGAGTCAGTCAAGGTTTTAAAGATATCAGTGCATCATTCAAGATTAATCCATTAAATCTTGATTTAATTGCATTGAGAAATGAGAATGCCATTGCACGATCAATTCGTAACTTGGTTTTTACATTACCTGGCGAAAAACCATTTCAACCCAATGTTGGTTGTAATGTGACTAAGTTACTATTTGAAAATTTAGATAGACTTACAGCCAGTTCAATTGAATCTGAAATTAGGAACACAGTGAATAACTTTGAACCTAGAGTCCGTTTAACTGCTGTGATCGTCAATCCAAACTTTGATAATAATCTCTTTGAGGTTACTCTTAAGTACGACATCGTAGGTATCGATCTTCCTCGACAACAATTATCATTCGCATTACAGCCCACTAGGTAAATGCCCTTAGTCAATTTTAGCAACTTAGATTTTGATCAGATAAAGACATCCATCAAGGATTATCTCCGTGCGAATTCAAATTTCACGGACTATGACTTTGAGGGATCTAATCTATCAACTATTCTTGATACGTTAGCTTACAACACGTATATAACCTCTTATAATGCCAATATGGTATCTAATGAGGTATTCATTGATAGTGCCACCTTAAGAGAGAATGTGGTATCTCTAGCACGTAATATAGGGTATGTACCGAGATCCAAGAAAGCTTCTGTCGCAACAGTTTCTTTTACAGTCAACGTTTCAAACACCACAGCGGTAGCAGTCACACTTAAGGCTGGTGCAGTCATGGCATCTAGGTCAGTTGGTGTGAATAGTACGAAGAATTTTATATTTTCAATTCCAAACGATATTACAGTTCCAGTGAACTCTTCTGGATTTGCAGACTTCTATAATATCGAGATATATGAAGGAACATATATTACACAAACATTTACTGTTGATAGTGCTAATGTAAATCAGAAATTTGTATTACCTAACTCTGGTATTGATACTGACTTGTTATCTGTTGTCGTAAGAGATACACAGGAATCAACTGTAACTCGAAAGTTCGAACTATTCAATAGTTTGTTTGATGTTACTGCATCGACTAGAGCATACTTTATTCAAGAGATTGGGCAAGAAAGATACGAACTATTATTTGGTGATGGTATATTTGGTGTCAAATTAGATAATGATAACTTTGTTGAAGCAAGTTATATCATTACTAATGGTCAATCAGCTAATAATATTAATAAATTTGCATTTATAGGTAATCTAAAATCTAGTTCTGGAGATACGATTAGTTCTGGTGTATCGATTGTAACTACGGAAGTATCTTCTGGTGGTGGTAAACCAATCGAATCTATTGATTCTGTCAAGAAGTATGCTCCTCAAATCTATGCATCACAGAATAGAGCTGTTACTGCTGCTGATTATGAAGCATTGATTCCGCAGATTTATCCTGAAGCAGAATCAGTTTCAGCTTTTGGTGGTGAGGATTTGACTCCACCTTCATATGGTAAGGTATTTGTAAGTATCAAACCATATAATGGTGTCTTCTTATCGAGTGCTATCAAACAAAACTTACAACAACAGATGAGGAAATACTCTGTTGCTGGTATTTTATCTGAGATTGTTGACCTGAAGTATCTGTATATCGAACCAAACTGTAAAGTATACTACGATTCAAATCTGGCACCAACTGCATCATTCGTTCAAAACCTAACTACAACTAATATTGTCAAGTATTCCGAGTCATCAGATGTCAATAAGTTTGGTGGAAGATTCAAATACTCTAAATTCCAAAAGGTGATTGACCAGAGTCACGAATCAATCATGTCAAACATTACTAATATTGATATTCGAAGAGATATTAATGCTCAACTGAATGCTTTTGCTGAGTATGAATTATGCTTCGGTAACCGGTTCTATATAAGAAACCACGGACATGGTGCAAACTTCAATGGAAATCTCGTTGGGTACAATATTAAATCATCCGGTTTTACTGTCAGTGGTATTAGTGGAACTGTATACCTTGGGGATAGTCCAGTTGGTAACTTAAGTAAGGGAGCTGTATTTCTATTCAAACTGAAGTCTTCGTCGGAACCATATATTGTCAGACAGAATGTAGGTACCATTGATTATGAAAAGGGTGAGATTAGACTTAACCCAATTAATATCATATCAACACTGGTGAATAGAGGAACTCCTTTGATCGAAGTTTCTGCATCTCCATACTCAAATGACGTGATTGGTCTTCAGGATCTCTATCTACAACTGGATGTAAATAATACAGTAGTTAACGTTGTTGCTGATAACATTTCTTCTGGAAATGATGTATCAGGAACCAACTATATTGTTTCTTCTAGTTACGGTTCCAACGTTTTGGTTAGGGGTCAGTCCGTATTCCAAACTGATGTAGACACAACATCTACACAATCCACTCCTCCTAATGTAATTGCATCGGTGGGTAGAGTATCTACTACAAGTAGAAGAACCAGATCATCAGCATCATCATCATCTTACTAATAAGAAGTCAGAATACAAATGACAGTAGATAGAGTTAAATTTCAAGAAATCGTTGAAAGTCAACTCCCTAGGTATGTTAGGGAAGACTTTCCATTACTAGGCGATTTCATTAAACAATATTACATCTCTCAGGAATTTGAAAGTGGTCCTATTGATGTCCTCAATAATATTGATCAGTACGTAAAAGTTGATCAATTATGTGATGTTGTTGATTCTACTACACTTATTGGTTCATTAAGTACTGTTGATACTACTATTGTTGTAAGTTCTACTGAAGGATTTTCGGACAATAATGGTATCATTCAAATTGACAACGAAATTATATTCTATCAATCCAAAACTTCGAACACATTTGTAGAATGTTCTAGAGGTTTTAGTGGAGTTACGACATATATTACTTCTGGTTCACCTGATGAACTGACATTTTCCTCAACAATTGCAGAATCTCACACCACCGGTGCAACTGTTAAGAATTTAAACATACTTTTTCTCAAAGAATTTCTTACTAAACTCAAAAGACAGGTAACTCCAGGGTTTACTGATAGAAATTTCTATACAGGATTAGATAAAAGAAACTTTATAATCAACTCTGATAGTTTTTATAAGTCAAAAGGTACTGAACAATCTTACGAAATACTCTTCCGAGCACTATACGGGGAAGATGTAGAACTTATTCGTCCATCAAGATTTCTTTTTACACCATCTAACGCAAATTATAAGGTCACTAAAGACTTTGTTGTAGAACAACTTCAAGGTGATCCTCTTGATTTGAAGAATCTTACGATATATCAAGACCTAACTGGTGCCAGAGGATCTGTTACTAACGTTCAGCAGATACCTTATGAGAATTTTCAGTTCTATCAGATCAGCATTGACTCCGGTTTTGCCCGAGATAGTGATGTAAGTGGTTCTATCTACGGACAATTCAAGCCAAACCCACTCACAAAAGTCTTAAATGACGTAAGTATTGGTTCAACTATCATCGATGTGGACTCTACAATCGGATTTCCCGAGTTTGGTAGTCTTAGTGTATTGGATATTGATGATAATGAGGTATCAATTGCATATACTGGCAAGACTCTAAACCAATTTTTTAATACAAGTGGTGTTATTGGTCAAATTGCAAAGAAAACTGACATAACTTTAGACACATATTCGTATGCGTACGTTGGTATTAACACCAATCAGGAGATAAGAGTCAGATTTACTGCTGCAGTGAAGGATTTTATCCCCAATGGGCCCAATTCTTACTACAAACCGCACGATACTATAGAACTGAAGTCTCTTGGATGGGAATCTGACACGAAAAAGTCAAATAATTACGTCTTAAATGTAAAAACTAACTGGGATATTATAAAATCTAGTGTTATTGATGCAAATGCCTTTGTATATGAGTTCGAATTTGCAAAAGACCACTTTTTAAGAGAGGGTTATGCCGTAAGATATGAGAATTTCGACGGAACTTACTCTATTTTTGGTACAGTTTCCAGAGTTCTTTCTTCAACAAGTATTAGAGTAACTTTTTCACAGCAAATTAACCTAAAAGGTGAGTTTGTAATCGAAAATCAGACATTGAAAGGTGAATCTCAGGTCTATCCTTACTTGAATAACTATATTGCGAATGTTCAGAACACATATTCTAAGTATAATAATGATTTAATCATTGCATCTAACTCTATTGCAAACTATGATAACCTTGAAACTAATCCATATGACAAGAAAATAACTTTTAGTGCAAATCTTCTTTCAACAGATGAACTAAAATTACCAGTTAACCCAACATCAAGACCTGATCACGGGTACTATACTGGTGATGCTGTGTATTTTACCTCTGCCGGAAATGGTTTTGAGGGTATGCCATCAGCATCGTATTTTGTTTTTAGAGTTGATGAGGAGACTATTAAACTTTCTAGAAGTAAAGCTGACCTATCTAGAAAAATCTATATTACATTTAATGGTTCTGTAGTTGATGCTTCTCTTGCATATCTAGATTTCTACGATAAAAACATAGAACCTCAAGGTCTGTATAGACAGATTTTAGAACCGATCAATGATGACAGGAATTATAGTACTAGAGCCGGCTATACCGGTATGTTTGTTAATGGTGTTGAACTATTAAACTACAAAGCACAAAGTAGTGTTTATTATGGTAAGATCAATACTTTGTCCATGACCGCTGGTGGTAGTGGATATGACATTATTAATCCGCCATTATTGTCAATTAAGGATGAAGTTGGATATGGGGCCACTGGATTCTGTAATGTAAAAGGGTCACTCATAAGACTTGACGTAATAGATCCTGGTCTTGGTTATTACGAACCACCTACAATCTCTATTAGTGGTGGCAATGGGTCTGGTGCTCAAGCTGAACCAAGAATGATTTCAATCAAACATGAAAATTCATTCTTTTCAGACTTTCCATCTCAAGTTGATCTTGTCAATAATACAATTACTTTCCCAAGTGACCATAAGTTTTTGGATGGCGAAGAGATAATCTATGAACCAAGAGGAACCGAAATTGTTGCGGGTCTTGCTACTGGGGGATCGTACTATGCTCGAGTTACTAGTCAAACTGCAATTAAACTTCATATTACTGAGGGTGATGCTTTTGTTGGTATTAACACGGTCAATCTTACCAAATATGGTTCCGGTACACAGTACTTTGTTGCATCAGATCTAAAACAAGTTGTATCTTCTGTCGTAATTACTAATCCAGGACAAAACTACGAGAACAAAAGAAGAACAATTCCTGCCGTAGGTGTTAATACGGTATCTGATCAAGTCGAGATTGCGAACCACGGTTATGAGTCAAAGGAAATTGTAAGATATACGAGACCTGAGACTGGTGATAGGGTTATTGGATTATCCGAAACTGCTGATTATTATGTTGTCAAAGTTAATGACGATGCATTCTCGCTGACAAAGGTTGGAGTTGATCCCGTTGCAACAGATTATTATTTCGACAACGGTATTATCATTAACTTTAGTAATGAAGGATTGGGTTCTTTCAACTATCCACCAATTATAGTAACAGTTGAAGGTGCTGCCGCATCTTATGATAAGACTTTTGTTGAAGATTATCAAGAATTGTTCATAATCGAATCCCCGATTGAAGAAAATATTACGACTCCAGTGTTCGTTCTTGCATGGACAGATACCGAAGCAGAAATTACAACTAACGGTGTAGTACCAGATCAATTCTTTGTAGAAGTAAATGAGGGTGCTAATTGGTTGATTAGTGATGATCCATTCATTGGTAATATTCTTTTATATGATGCCAAACTACAACCAATTTTTAGAGGATCTATCGAGACCATTGATTTAACCTCAAATGGTGTTGGTTATGGTTCTTCGGATATTGTTGATTTTGTAAGACAACCAGAGATTACATTTGAAGCCGGGGTTGGGGCGAAATTGACCGCTATCGTCAATAATGGCGAAATTGTGGAAGTTGTGGTTAATACACCAGGTAGTGGATACAATTCTCCACCAGATTTACAGATTGTTAGTGAGACCGGTAACTATGCTGTTCTAATTCCAATCATTGAAAATGGTTCTATTAAAAATATAATCATATCGAAAGGTGGTGCTGGTTATGTTGCAGGAAAGACCAGTGTCAATGTAGTACCATCTGGTGGTGGTGCTAGAGTAAATGCAAATATTCAGGCTTGGAATATAAACCTGTTTGAAAAGAACTTCAATAACATACTTGATGATGATGGTGTAATTGAAGAAAATCTTTCTAATGAGTCATTAGAGTATTGTGCAGTATATGTACCTAGAGCTCTTCGAAGAAGTCTGAATGTAGTAAATGGTTTTGATAAAGATAATGAACTGTATGGTACCTTTGACTTAAGTTTTGATCCACAGACTGGTGCAGAAGTTAATAATGTTTATCACTCACCTATTGTTGGATGGGCATATGATGGAAATCCAATCTATGGACCATATGGATTTAGAAATATTGACGGTACTGGTGACATTTCACGAATGGTTTCTGGATATAAATTGCAAAGAGTTCAAAAGGGTAGACCTCCATACAATTCATTCCCCAATGGATTTTTTGCAAATGACTACATGTTCACTGGAGATGGTGATTTAGATATTCATAATGGAAGATTCTGTGTAACACCTGATTATCCAAATGGAATATATGCATACTTCTGTACTGTATCCGAAGGAACTGACTCTAGTGGACCATTCAACAATTACAGAAGACCTGTATTCCCTTATGTAATTGGTGACACCTATAATTCAACACCTATTGCGTTCAACTTCCTGGCAAGATCTAATCAAACTGATTATGATATTGAAGGTAAGGGTTGGTTCAGAAATACAAAGTATTACTATACGAATGGTGGACAGAGTGGGTATGATTATATCTTCAACTCTAACACAGTCAGAAAACAGACTATTGATGTTACTGCAACATCTGCAGGAAGTGTTGACTCGGTTACAATCTTTGATCGTGGTAGTGGTTACAAAGTTAATGACAAGGTTATATTCAATAACACTAAAACTAATGGTAGTAACTTAAATGTTAAGGTTTCCGCAGTTGGTGGTAAAAAAGTCGATACAGTAAGTCTTGCAACAACTTCTATCGAAGATGTTGAGATCTATTCAAATACTAGTTCTAATCAATTTATTGGTCTGACTTCTGTACCACATAATTTCCTTCCTGGCAATATCATCTTTATCGACGGTCTGTCTGAGACCTATAAGAACCTACAGGGTTCTTACAGTGTGGGTGTAAGTAGTGATAGATGGTATACTTCATTAGGTATCTCTACAGGCCCTGTAACGGGTATTGTAACCTATGTGTATGTTTCTGGTTCACTTGATGAATCTATTATAGAACCTGATGATATTCTACGAATTGATTCTGAAAAACTTAAGGTTCTAAACATCGATAAACTTTCGAGTAGAATTAGAGTTATAAGAGGTTACGATAATACTTTTGCAGTCGTACATAGTGCAGGCACATTAGTTCGAAATGACCCCAGAAAACTAGCATTTACTGCAACAGGTATTATTACCACAAAAGAACTAACAACAAATAGACAACTTTATTTTGAACCAAACGAGGCAATAGGCCTTGGTACCGAAACTGTTGGTACTGCAACAACATTAGTTTTTGCTAATCCAGGTGTAGGTCAGACTCAACAGAGAGTTGATCAACAACAAATCTATATCCCAGATCATAGATTAGGATTGAACACCCCTGTGGTCTATTATACTAATGGTGGAACAAGTATTAATGCATGGAGTGGTATTACTAGTTCTAATATATTCCCACTGGAATCGAACAGAAATCTTTTTGCAGTTCCCATTAATAAGGATATAATTGGTATTGCAACAGTTCGTGTTGGTATTGATAGTATTTCTGGACAATATGTAGGGGTTAATAGTGAGACAGGTGGTCTTCTTTACTTTACTACTTCAGTTGGTCTCGGTAGTTACCATAGTTTTAAAACTAATATTCCTTCAGTATTGAGTAGTAGATTCTCTAAAAATGTTGTTACTGTTTCTACCGCAAGTACTCATGGTATAAAACCTGGTGATAGAATTACTACCGATGTAAACCCAACTACGACTACAGAAATATCGGTCATTTATGATGATTATAACCGAAGAATGGTATTTGATCCTGATACCATTGAACCGGTAGGAATTGATACCGTATTTGATACGTTTACTGTTCCAGAGAACAAGTATCAGATTGGTGATAAAGTTATCTATAGTTCAGTAATACCCGACCCGAGTCTTTCTAACAAAGGTCTCTACTATGTCTATGTGTTTAAGAATGATCAGATTAAATTAGTTGAGTATGCTTCCGAATTAGGAAAAGAGAACCCAACATTTGTCAATATTGGAACCGCACACACAACAACAATCTCTAGGATTAACCCTGCGATCAAAGTTCAAAAAAATCAGAAGTTGAAATTTAATCTTTCTGATAATTCTTTGTCGTTTACTAATGCTGGTGCTAGATTTGCAGCATTTGATATGTTTATCTACAGTGATTTGTCATATGCAAATAAATTCTGGATTGCACCAAATTCAGATTCATTTGAAGTTACTAAATCTGGAACTGTTGGTATTGATACCGATGCAAACTTAACTCTTTATGTTAGTGATAATATTCCCACTAATCTGTGGTACAACTTTGAGACTGATAATATTGATATTAATCTTCCCATAAAGGTAAGAAGGTATACTGACACTTCAGTTTATAATAACAACCAAATCAATATCACTGATAATAAATTTGATGGTAGTTATAGTGTTGTAGGTGTAACATCTATGACTTTCAACTATAACATACCTTATAATAGAGATACTACTAATTTGTATGACCCAACCACTGCAATTCTTAGTTACACTACGAATTCCTCTAATACAGTTGGTCCTATTTCGAGATTGACTATTTTGAATGGTGGTAGAGGTTACAGATCTCTTCCTGGTTTTACTTCTGTAAGAAGTTCTACTGGTACTGGTGCTCTACTACAACCATCAAGTACTACGATTGGTAATATCATATCAACAAAAGTTAACTACATTGGTTTTGGTTATCCATCTGACACAACTCTGAATGCTTCTGGTAACTTACCAGAGATTTTAAGAATCGAACCTTTGGCATCATTCGAGTCTATTGGTATTAGTTCTGCTGGTTTGAATTATTATGAGGCTCCTGAACTTGTTGTAATTGATGGTGTATCAAAACTACAGATAACTGACGTAAAACTAGATTATGAGTTAGATGACACTGAAGTTACTATTGTAGAGAACACTATCTCACTGAACAATGTCACTCCAGAAATTATTCCTATCAATAATTCGAATGGATTTGGTATTAGTTCTATTAGTTACAACTCTGCATCAAAAATTGTAAGACTATCACTATCTAAACAGTTTAGTGATCCTCAAGACTGGCCATTTAAGGTTGGTGAGACAGTAATTGTTGAAAATATTGCAATTGGTTTTAATACTACAGGAAAAGGTTATAATTCAGAGAATTATGATTATGCATTATTCACTCTAACTGCAACGGATAGTAATCTTGGTGGATCTGGTTCATATATTGAATATGATCTTTCAGATTATCTTGGTGATGGGGAATCTCCTGGTGAAGTAACAACCTTTACAGTAGGAAAAGTAACTCCGAAGACATATTTCCCAATTTTTGACATTAAACTCAAAATTTCAGATTTCTTTGATGGAGAAACGGTTTCAAATGAAGATAGTGTAGGTGTAGTGGAGAGATGGGATCCTGTTAGTGAATATTTGTTCGTTTCTACTAATTCAGATTTCGAAGTTGGTAGTATCATTGAGTCCGAAACCTCTCAAATCAAGTCTAGAGTTAAAGCTAAGATTGATTTTAACTCTACTATTGGTATTGGTGCAGGAACAACATTTATTGATGGTTGGCAATCAAATTCTGGCTTCTTGAATGACAATTTACAAGTCATTCCTAATAATGAGTACTATCAGAACTTCTCATATTCACTCAAATCTAGAATTCCTTATAAAACTTGGGATGACCCAGTAAGTTCTCTTAATCATACTGCAGGTTTTGATAAATTTGCAGATTTGGTCATCGATAACAATGCTTCTAGCAATACATCACCAAAAGAAGTAACTATCGATACGGTGGTTGATCTTATTGGTGAGGGTAATCTCTATTGTTTCCCAGATTTTGATGGTGCAACAGAAACTACTATTGATGTTGTCAATGGTAAGATTGTATCAGACCAAATTATATTCGAAAATCGAATTTTACTAGATTACTTCGAATCTAGAGGTAATAGAGTATTAGAACTGGATGATCTTAGCAGTCAATTTAACAGTAATGCAAGAGATACAAGATATTCTATTGTAGACTTCTTTGATAATAAATTTTACTTCAATAAGTTCTTTACTTTGGTTCAGGATAGAGAAGTTAGAAACAGAAAACAGTCTAGTATTGTTTCTGTTGTACAAGATGGAACTAGAGGTTATGTTAACCAATATGGTACTTTAGACACTGCAATGCCTTTGGGTTATTTCGACTATATTGGTGCAGGAACTAGTGCATGGGGTCTCACCTTCTATCCAAATCTGTTTAAGTACAATAACTACGATATTTCTTACTTCACCTTCAGTGGACTGAATGATGTAACCGGAATTGGAACTCAACAAATCGGTAATGTAGTTAAAATTTCTACTGCAAGTACTAATGTATCCGTTGCAACCACTACCAATCTGGTATCAATTTCTTCTACCTACAGGGCTGCAAAACTTCTCATTCAAATGGAAGATGCAGAGAATAACTACTATGGTAATGAACTTAATATCCTTCACGACGGAACAAATGTAACTACTCTTCAATATGGGGCAAATGACAATAAGGTTGGTCTTGCGGGTCTACCAAGTTCTGGATTTGGAACATATAATGCATACATTTCTGGTGGACTTGTAAAAGTTGACATTATTCCGACTGTAGGAACTGCGGTTACTGCAAATGTGAGTATCGTATCTATTGCTGACAATAGTGCTTCTGGAGTTTCTACATCAAATCTTGTAGTTACTAATCTATCATCTTATTCCAAGTCTATTGCATCTTCAGGAACTCCTGTTGAAAATATTGTTGCATCTTACACATCTCCATTCAATTCGGAATATTTTATTGTATCGGTAGAGGACACTACAAACAACGAATATGAGATGTTTGAGGTAAATGTCCTTGATAATGATACTGTAAACAGAATTGTAAAATATGGTGATATTAGAACTAATGTAGGTCTTGGAACAGTTGGTGTTACGAATAGTAGTACCGAAACTCATCTTGTATACACACCAAATCCGAATATCAATGTTGAAGTAAGAGCATTTGGTATTTCTCTTAAGAATTTCAACAATATCGTTGGTATTTCTTCAATTGACCTTGATAATAACATTCTATTCTCTGAATATGGAACATACACTGGTACAGAGTTCGATAAAAAGACCTCATTCAAGTTACAATCAAATAATCTAGATGTATTCCAAAGAAGTTTTGTAGGGAACAGTACTTCTGTAGTCAATACTACAGGTAATCAAGTTATTTTAGAAGACCACTTCTTTGTAACCGGTGAAAAAGTTACCTACGATTATGAAAACTCTATTCTATCAACTGCAAACGCTATTGGGATTGGAACGACAAGTGTAGCTGGTGTATCTACTGATAAACTTCCGTCTACTTTGTATATTGTCAAATATAGTGAAAAGTCTGTAGGGTTTGCAAAAAGTGCAGCAGATGCATTGAGTACAGTTCCTGTTGTATTTGATTTAACCTCTGTTGGTGTTGGAACATTCCATAAAATTACCGCAACTAATCAAAATGCCAGAGCATTGTTGGCAATTGATAATATGGTTCAGTCACCAGTAACTGAAGTGAATATTGAAACGCAGTTGTCTGAAAGTATTGTATTTGATGTAGATTTTGATGTTGTTGGAGTTACTTCATTCAAAGCAAATGATTTGCTTAAGATTGATGATGAGATTATGCTTGTTCAGAACACGGGAGTTTCTTCTGAGAATAGTCTCAAAGTTCTACGAGCACAGATGGGAACACAGGTTGCATCACACAATATAGGAACCTCAGTTAATTTACTTGGTGGTAACTACAATATTGTTGATAATACTGTTCACTTTGCATCTGCACCATTTGGAGCAACTCCAATTGGAACTACTACTGCAGGGCCTGATAATGTAGATTGGGTTGGTGTTACCACATACTCAAGTTTCCAAGGTAGAACCTTTATGAGAAGTGGTATTCTTAATGATGACCTTGACACCTATGCAACCAACTACACATTTGATAATATTCAAAGTGGGTTCAATGGTCAGAAAAAAGTATTTACTTTGACTCAGAACGGTGAGAACTTAGTCGGATTTGCAACCAACCAGGCGATCGTATTGAATTCAAATATTCTTCAAGAACCATTGGGTGGTCAGATAACATCTGGTGACTACAGTTTCCTTGAAGTTGCTGGTGTTACGAGTATTACATATCTCGGTGACAGTGTTTCATCCGAAGAAGACCCGAATAAAGCTTCAATTCCTAGAGGAGGAACACTTATCTCTGTTGGTTCTACTCCAGGTTTTGGTTTCCAACCATTAGTTAGTGCTGGTGCTTCGGTATTTGTCAACTCTGGTGGTACAATCAATTCAATTAGTATTGGTAATAGTGGTTCTGGTTATAGAACGGGTATTCAAACTAACGTAAGTGTTGGTATTATTACATCATCTACCGGAGATGTTCGAGTTATTGGTATTGGTACTGCAAACATTGTAGATGGTCATGTAGATAGTATTGACCTTTATAATCTTGGTTCCAACCTTGACTTCAATAATCCACCTGTTGTTGTGATAGACAAACCTCTTGGATACTCAAATATTCCTCTAGTCTATAGTTCTAATTCTGCACCTGGAGTTGGTACTGGTGCAAGAGTTGATATTATTGTTGGACAAGGTTCTAGTGTTATCAATTTTGATATTGTAAGTGGTGGTTTTGGGTATAATGTTGGAGATAAACTCAATATTGCTATTGGTGGTACAACAGGTGTTAAGACTGATTCAAGTCTTCCATTCATTCCGTTTGAATTAAGTGTTACTGATGTATATCGGGATACTTTTAATGGGTTTACTATTGGTGAACTTGATGTATTTGATAGTGTCAATGAGTTGTTTGACGGTCTAGCTACAAAATTCCCACTTACGATTGCAAATCAACAATATGCGATTGAAACTAAGAAAGGTTCAAATATCAGTCTTGCTCAAGCACTAATCATAACAATCAATGATGTTTTACAAGTTCCTGAACTTTCATATACCTTCACTGGTGGTGGTTATGTAGAATTTACAGAACCTCCTAAAAACGGTGACACTTGTAAAATTATCTTCTATAAGGGTACTCCAGAAGTTGACGTTGTTTTTGTTGACATTCTAGAAACCGTTAAAATTGGTGATACATTACAACTGAAGAATGACATCGCAAAAGGTCAAACTTTTGGTTTACATCAAGACCCAAGAGTAGTGACCGGTATTACCACTTTGGATACTGTAACCACTCTTGCATATAGTGGTCCTGGTGTTACTACAAATACTGCACTTGTAAGACCCGTTACTTGGTGTAAACAAACTGATGATATTACAATTAATGGCGACTTTGTAACTAAAGATAGAATTGACCAGGAACCTTATATCTATCCCGCAGCATATCTAACATCATATGTTGGTTTCACTAGTGTCTACGGTTATGTTGATAGTATTAGACCGTTGTTTAACTCTAGTAGTGAAACAAATCTTCTGGATTATCAAGATAAGATTGTAATTATTGACCAGGGAACTATCGATGTTGCAACTGCTACTGCATCTACTGGTGCTGGTGGAATAATCACATCATTTACGGTAAGTAATGTTGGTGCAGGTTATTCTTACTTAACAACTCCTGTAGTATCAGTTTCTTTACCAGATGAACTCAATGGAACCAGAGCAACAGGTATTGCTTCAGTAACCGGTGATGGTGTAGTATCGATTTCTGTATCTAACGCAGGAACAGGATACACTCAGGCACCTAATGTTCTCATTCAACAACCTTCTGTCAGAAGAGAGAAGATTGGAGTTACCTCATACTTTGGTGATTATGGTAATATCGTTGGTTATGCACATTCTGGTACCAATACTGCGTTTATTGAACTACATATCCCAGAAGATTCTTACATGAGAGATGCATCTATCGCAGGTGTTGCCGTTACGGTCAGTCAATTGATTCCTGGCGATTTCTTCATCGTCAATGACTCGAATGTGGGTATATTTACCGACAATAACTTTGATGGAATATACTATGTTAAGAATGCAGAAAATGTAACCAAGAATCTTTCAAGTATTGGTCTTGGTGTCACTGTTGTTCGAAGAATTGAGTTCACAAGTCAGGGTTATTCTTCTGGTTCTGGTACATTTGATAACTCTCGTATCTTCGGTGAATATACATGGGGTAAACTACAATTCATAAACAGAGTTCCTACAACGGCTCTAGAATTCTTCCCTGAAGGATATAGTGGATTGTCATCATCACCTCTTGTACAAAGATTTGAACCTTTGAAATTCAATAATTATAATGTTTAGATAAATACAAACATAGAAAAGGATTCTGTATAAAAGATGGCGTACCAAGGTATTAATACGGGTTCATCTCCTAATAGTGGAACAGGTGACTCACTTATTGAAGGTGCCGAAAAGATTAATAGTAACTTTGTTGAACTTTACACCATTGTTGGTAATGGGACAACCACCTTTGTTGGGATTGTAACTGAAATTACTGCCGGTACTAATGTCAGTATTAGTACCTCATATGGTTCTGTCGAAATATCTGCACCTACACCATCTCAGATAAACACTACAAACTTGAATGTAAGTGGTGTTTCTACATTAGGTGCTACCTCAATAACTGGTGCTACCTCAATAACTGGTGCAACATCAATTGTTGGTGTCACATCAATAACTGGTTCAGTATTGATTTCTGGTATTACCACACTTGCGAGTAGTGGTGGTATTACTACGACTGGTGGTGACCTTTATGTTGGTGGTGATTTATATGTACTAAATGATGTCGTCTACGATGAAGTTACTGGTAGAAACCTGAATATTACTGGTGTTGGTACTGTAGCAGTATTGGGAGTTAGTAGTACTTCAACATTTACTGGTAATGTAAGTCTTGGTTCATCTCTAAATGTAAGTGGTGTTTCAACATTTACTGGTAATGTAAGTCTTGGCTCATCACTATTGATGGGAGACGACAAACAATTTATACTAGGTGAGCAATCAGAATTTACCATCTTCCATAATGACTCTGATGGTAATGTCATTAGAGCCAATGTGGCCAGTCTCAATATTAAGGCAGACACCCAAAACTACACTAGTGGTGCCGGAACAACTCAGATCATGGCAACCAATGTTGATGGTAACTTTGGTGTTGAATTCTACTATAACAATAACAAGAGACTTGAGACAATACATGGTGGTGTAAATGTACAAGGGTACTTTAAGGCATCTGGTATCTCTACTCTTGGTATTGTTACTGGTGCAACATACTATGGTGATGGTTCGAACCTAACAGGAGTTGTTACATCTCTAACTGGTGCAGATGGTTCTGGTATGACTGGTGTTGTTACGACCCTTACTGGAGCTAATGGCTCAGTAATGACGGGTGTTGTTACGTCTATTATTGCCGGTTCTAATATTACACTTACTGGTGGTCCAACAGGTATTGTTACTATTGCAGCATCGAGTGGTGGTGTGGGTGTAGGTACGACAAATGTAAGTACTAATTCGTTGGTCGTTTCTGGTATCTCTACTCTCGGTATTGTAACTGGGGCAACATATTATGGTGATGCATCACTTATTGTTGATGGTAGATGGATTCTTGGAGCAAATGGTACTTCTGATTATACATTTACTGGTGTAGGTTTTACTCAAACAACTAATGATCCTGATCTTTATCTTGCACGAGGTAGGGTATATGAGTTTGTTAATAATATGGGTGCTCATCCATTTAGGATCCAGGGAACTCCTAATGGATCAGTTGGAACAGCATGGACTGATGGGGTAACAAATAATGACGCAACTAATGGAACTGTAGTATTTGAGGTTCCATTCAATTCTCCGAACACATTATATTATCAGTGTACTGCACATGCTGGAATGGGTGGAACATTCTTCATCTATCCAACCCTTAGATAACTCTATAAATAACAAAAAAGTCCGGTAAAAATGGCTGCGATAATTACAGATCAATTACGTATTTTGAATGCGAAGAATTTTGTGGATGATGTCCAAAATTCTTCTAATTCTTACTACGCTTGGATTGGTTTACCAGACCCTGCAGATTTTCAAAGTGACTGGGACTCTAATCCCCCGGCACCTAAAGATAGTTTAGATCAATCCAATGATTATTGGGATACGATGTTGGCTCTTAAGAGAATCAACTCTACTGATGTAAGTCAGGTTGTTAGAAAGATTATATGGCAGTCTGGAACCACATATGATATGTGGAGAAATGATATTACAAGGGATAACCCATCTCTTCCATCTAACTCATATGACATTTACGGCTCAAACTTCTATGTAATGAATAGTGAGTATAAAGTTTATATTTGTCTGTTTAATAATGCAAACCCAGAAAATAGTTATAGAGGTGGTCCATCACTAGATGAACCAAACTTTACTGACCTAGAGCCTAGAGAGGCTGGTAGTAGTGGTGATGGATATATCTGGAAGTATCTTTATACCATCAAACCAAATCAAATCATCAAATTTGATTCTACAAATTATATCGCTGTACCAACTGATTGGGATACTAATGCATCTTATGCTCCAGTAAGAGAGAATGCGGCAAATAGTGGTGAAATTAAGATTGTAACTATTAGAAATCGTGGTGTTGGTATTGGAACCGCAAATGTTACCTATACCAGAGTACCTATTCTAGGTAATGGTAGAGGTGCAGAAGCTACTGTTGTTATTAACAATGACGCAAAGGTAGAATCTGTTACTGTTTCTAGAGGTGGTAATGGTTATACCTTTGGCACACTAGATTTGAAGAGTGGTGGTGTACCAAATGGAACAATTGCTCCAATCTTTGATGTAATCATTCCTCCTCCTGGAGGTCATGGTGCTGATATTTACTCTGAACTGGGTGCATATAATGTTCTGTCTTATGCAAGATTTGAAAATGACACTCAAAACCCCGACTTTATTACTGGTAACCAATTTGCCCGAGTAGGAATTGTAAAAAATCCAACAAATTACAATTCTTCGTCATTTCTTACCAAAGATAAAGCAAGTGCTTTGTATGCACTTAAATTGGTAGGTACTGGTTATAGTGAAGCAGTGTTTACTGCAGACTCCTTTGTAAGTCAAACTGTTGGTCTTGGTTCTACTGCTGTAGGAAAAGTTATTTCTTATGACAATCAGACTGGTGTTCTGAAGTATTGGCAGGACAGACGAACTGCAGGTTTTAATACTGACGGAACAAAAAATACTGTTCCTGTATATGGATTCAATCAACTAGAGTTTACCGCATCTCCTACTAGTGGTGGTACCATTAATATTGTTCCTACTTCGGGCAATACTTTAAGTATTGATGTGAACTTTACAGGTGTTTCAACGGCAATAAATAGTAGGACATACTACTTGGGTCAGGAATTCACGAAAGGAGTATCGAACCCAGAATCACAAAAATATTCTGGCGATATTATCTATGTTGACAATAGACCTTCTGTTACCCGATCCTCTTCTCAGAAAGAAGATGTTAAAGTTATCTTGCAATTCTAAGAGATATGCCACAGGAAACTAATCTAAACGTCGCTCCATATTTTGACGATTTTGATCCTAAACAAAATTATTATAAGATTCTTTTCAAACCTGGCTATCCAGTTCAGGCTAGAGAATTAACTGGTCTGCAGTCAATTCTTCAGAATCAAGTCGAAGACATGGGCAACCATTTCTTCAAAGAAGGTGCTAAGGTTATTCCTGGTGATTTGACTTATGTCAAAAACTTTTATGGAATTCAGATTGAACCCGAGTTTCTTGGTATACCTGTAAGTGTATATCTTGATCAGATAGTTGGGACGATTATTACTGGACAATCGTCAAATGTAACTGCACGTGTTGTAACATATATCACTGAGGATGAATCAGATAGAGGAACTTATACCTTATATGTTAATTACGAAAACTCATCTTCTGAGGAAGATGTAAGTACTTTTATTAGTGGAGAAGTTTTAACCACAAGTACAAATATTAATTACGCATCGACTTTCATTGCATCTGGTGAAGGATTCTGTTCTACAATCCCCCAGAATGCTCCTGTTATCGGTTCATCTTTCAACCTTTCACAGGGAATTTATTTCCTGAGAGGTTATTTTGTTGATGTTGCAACTCAGACTCTAATTCTTGACCAGTATAGTAATACTCCATCTTATAGAGTTGGTCTTGATGTTATTGAGGAGATTATTTCTTCCGATGTTGACCCATCACTGAATGATAATGCACAAGGATTTAATAATTATACTGCACCTGGTGCAGATAGACTTAAGATAACCGCAGTATTGGCCAAAAAGCCTCTCGATAATTTTGATGAAAGTAACTTTGTTCAACTTTCAGAAGTCAGTAATGGTACTCTAAGACTAATCAATAGAGATACTGAATATAATTTTCTAGGTGATGAGTTTGCAAAAAGAACTTTTGATGAATCTGGTCATTATTATGTAAAAGAATTTGTTACTACTGTAAAAAACAGTCTGAACAACGAAGAAGGAAATAGAGGAATATATAATCCCGGTCAAACTACTCAGTCTGGAAATACGCCTGATGACAATATCGGAGTCTATAAAATTTCTCCTGGCAAGGCATATGTCAAAGGTTATGAAGTAGAGACTATCGCACCTTCTCTAATTGATTTTCCAAAACCAAGAGCAACTAAGAAATTAAAGAATCAAGGTCTTAATTTTGGTTTCGGACCAACTATAGCACTTAATAGAGTCTTTGGATCTCCGACTATTGGTATTAATACTACAAATACTCTGAGTCTTAGGAGCAGAAGAGTTGGTTCAGATCAAGAAACTGCACCAGGTAAAGAAATTGGTATTGCAAGAATCTATGACTTTGCACTTGAGTCTGGTTCTTACGACACAAATTTCCCTGACTTGAATGTTTGGGATCTCTCACTCTTTGATGTTCAGACATACACTGATATCACACTCAATGAGCCAGTAACACTTAACACATCTTCCTATGTGAAAGGTGAGTCAAGTGGTGCAACTGGGTTCCTTAAGTATTCTGTAAGTGCAGGAACAGCAATTACTGCATATAGTGTTGAGGGTGATTTCTTTAAAGGTGAGAGACTTCTATTCAATGGTGTTCTTGAGAATGCAAGATTTGTTACTGAGTCAACTAACTTCTCACTGTCAGATACTAAATCAGTATTCGGTATTGTAGGAACTGGTAATACATTTACTGCGGATATTATTCAGACCCCAGTTTATGATATTGGTAATGCAACATGTTCACCAGAAGTTGGTAATTCTTCAAGAATTTCAATTCCAGTAGATCCTGGTTTCTCTTTTGTTGGTATTGTCACTGTTGGCAACCTTGTAAGATTCTCTAGAACTAATCTGGATACCGCAACATTTACAAGAGTGACTGGAGTTGGTAGAACCAATATTACAGTCGAGGGTGTAACAACAGTCAGTGGTATCTGTGATGGTAGTCTTCCTACAGGAAGTAGTGAAGCTATTTCTAATGTACAAATAATTAGTACTAGGGCCCAAAGAAACGCCGGTTCTGGTAATATTACCGATAACGAATCACTGTATAGTGCATTCCCCAAGAGTAATGTCGCATCTGTAGATTTAATTGATTCTGACATTATCATCAGAAGACAGTATAATACAAATATCACATCTAACTCTACTGCGGTCATCAATGCTGGAGATAATGAAGTATTCTTACCCTTTGATGAAGAAAGATACACTTTAATCAGGTCAAATGGTCAGACGGAAGTTCTTACCCAAGATAGATTTGTATTTACTAATGGATTTGCATCAGTTCAAATTACTGGTCTGGGTGCAAACGATGTTAACACTCAACTCATTACTACAATTAAAAAAAGTAATGTTACATCTAAAACTAAACTGAATTCTGTTTCAAACAGTCTTGTTATTGACAAATCAAGTTCATCTGCCTCTGGTATTGGTTCTACAACTCTAGATGATGGATTGGTTGCAGGAGATTATCCATTCGGAACAAGAGTACAAGACGAAGTTATTTGTCTGAATACTCCAGATGTAACTAAAATTTATGGTGTATTCCAATCTGATGATGTAGGAGACCCTGTTGCTCCATATATGACACTATCTCAAATGGATGGTGTTAGTGGAACAACTAATGATTTACTTATTGGTGAGACACTGACTGGTCAAACTAGTGGTGCCAAGGCAATATATGTTGAGAAATTTACCGATACTAAAGTATATTTCATCTACTTGAATAGTTCTACTTTCCAAAATGGAGAAATCGTATCTGGTAATCTGTCTTCGACCAATGGTATTGTAAACAGTGCAAAACTGGGTTCTAAAAATATCACCAAAGATTTCAAGTTCTCTAATGGACAGAAAGGTGGATATTATGATTATTCAAGAATTATCAGAAAGGGTTCTGCAGGAATTCCTTCTAGAAGACTGAGAGTTTACTATCAAACTGCACATTATGATCCTGCAGACCAAGGTGATATCACCACAGCAAACTCGTATAATAATTTTGATTACGCAAAATTGTCCACAGTAAATGGACATAGAAATTCTGATATTATTGATGCAAGACCTAGAGTAACTGATTATACTGTTGTTGCTGGTGCAAGATCACCACTAGAATTTGATGGTAGAAACTTTGCAGATGATGTTGATGGGAATCAACACAGTTCTACCCATATTATTGCTTCTGATGAAGTAATGACTCTTGGTTATGAATATTATCTTCCAAGAGCAGATAGGATTTATATTGATAAATCTGGTTCTATAAGTGTAATTGAAGGTACTCCTCAGGACCAACCAAGACTTCCTGACAGTATCAGTGGAGCAATGAATATTGCGAATGTTTTCCTACCTGCATACTTATACAATACCTCTGATGCAAAAATTAATTTTGTAGAACATAAGAGATATCAGATGACTGATATCGCTAAACTTGAACAGAGAATTAAGAATCTTGAGTACTACACTTCCTTGAGTCAGATTGAGACAAATACTCTTAATTTGTTTGTTGAAGATGCAAATGGTAATAACAAGTTTAAGTCTGGTATTTTTGTAGATAACTTCTCTTCTCTTGAACCACAAGATTCTACGATTGGTATCAAGAATAGTGTTGATACTAAGAAAGGTATTCTAAGACCCTCCCATTACACTACTGCAATTAATCTTCAACTAGGAACAACTGCAATTCCAGGAATTGGGGCAACTTCTGACGCAAACCAAGATTCCCAATTTGCAGAGATTGTTGGTAATGGTATCAAACAAACAGGTAGAGTCCTTACACTTGATTACACTGACCAATCTTGGTTGACACAACCATATGCAACAAGAATTGAGAGTGTCACTCCTTTCCTGATTCAGTTCTGGCAAGGTAGTATTAAGTTGACTCCAGATGTTGATGTTTGGATTGATGTCAATAGACTTGAGATTAATAATGTAATGATGGAAGGTTCTTTCCAAGGTATTGCAGAATCTCTTGGTGCAGAAGTCACAACCAATGCTGATGGTTCAAGAACTGGTGTAAGTCCTGTTCTCTGGAATTCATGGGAAACTGTTGGTGTCAACCTAGACATGTCATTGTCAAATGATCAACAATTCCTTCAAGGTGCATCTGATGTAATATCAAATGGTCTTGTAGACAATCTTCTTCGTGGAAGAGATGTTGGGGTTGACCAGATCATTGATGCAAGTGATGCAATTGTCAATAACATTTCTGCAAGTGGTGGAATTACACTGGATCAACAAAGATCTGGAACCCAATCAACAGTCAATGAAGTAATTGAGACAGAATCTCTTGGAGATAGAGTTGTAAGAAGAGATATCATTCACTTCATGAGATCTCGAAATATTGAAGTTACTGCAACAAAATTCAGACCTTACACTAGACTTTATTCATTCTTTGATCAAGTAGATGTCAACAAGTTTGTTGTACCTAAGTTGATTGAAATTGAAATGACCCATGGTGCATTCGTTATCGGTGAAACTGTTAATGGTAGATTGAATAACGGTGGTTCTAGAATAAATAATTCTAGTTCTGTTCCACGTATCGATTTTAGAGTTGCAAAGTCTGACCATAAGTACGGTCCATATAATAATCCAACGGATTTATACGATCAAAGTCCATATGATAGAAATGTTTCTGTCAATTCTGTTTATTCAGAATCGTCTAGTACTGTAAACGTTGACCTATTCAGTCTTTCTTCTGAAGATTTTCCACAGTTTAGTGGTTACATCACAAAGGGAATGATTCTGACGGGTAGGACTAGTGGTGCTCAGGCAAAAATCACTAATGTAAGACTTATCAGCGATACTGTTGGTACTGTGCAGGCATCATTCAGAGTACCTGATGGTGCAAATAATGGCAACCCAACGTTTGAAACTGGTAGGTCAAGATTTAGACTTACCAGTAGTAAGATCAACAGTCAAATTGAAGGAGCCACAACCACTGCAGGAGAGGGAACATTCTATTCGCAGGGTGATGTAGATACCACTCAAGAAGCAACACTCTCCTTGAGGAATGCTACTGTTGAAACTGAAGACTTTAGTCAATTGAGAAGTCTTAGTGATAATTTCACATCTAATACTATTGCAGTTGAAAGTGGATTTGATGTTACAACTACAATCGAGCAAGATATCACAAATATCCAGCAAGATTTTATTACTAATATTCAACAAGATTTTATTACTAACATTACCAATGTTACTAACGTTACCAATAATGTTACTAATGTAACCCGTAATAACTTCACTACTAATGTAATACGAAGACCAACTCCACCACCACGTCCCCGGCGACGTAGAAGAGACCCTCTCGCACAAACATTCCGTGTTGATGATGAGACTGGAATTTTTATCACCAAAGTCAATGTATTCTTCCAGTCAAAAGATGCAAACACTCCAGCAACTTTTCAGTTGAGAGAATGTAAACTTGGAACACCAACAGAGACTGTTCTTGCTTTCTCTGAAGTTGATATTGAACCTGCAGACGTAACAGTCAGTGATGATGGTTCTGTTCCATATACCATTACATTGGATTCTCCAGTGTATCTAAACGGTGGAACTGAGTATGCTATGGTTCTACTATCACACTCAGTTGAGTGGAAGGTATGGATTAGTAGATTGGGTGAGGCTGACGTAAGAACCATAGACCAAGAGGCTGGTCAGATTCTTGTCACAGAACAACCTCTTCTTGGTTCTTTGTTTAAATCTCAAAATGCTTCAGTATGGACTCCAAGTCAATATGAAGACCTTAAGTTTGAGATGTTTAGATCTTCGTTTAACCCATCTGGTAACGTTCAGTTCTTTAATCCAAATCTACCTACATCACTTTCGCAGATTGATCCAACTGGTCTCTCTATGAATTCTAGAGAAATTAGGGTTGGTCTTGGAACTACAGTTCAAGATACTGACCTAACTGTAGGTAATACTGTTAAGCAACTCAATATTGGTGCAACTGGTACGTTGGTCGCATTTGCAGGATCTGCAACATCAAGTCTTTCACTTACAAACACTGGTAGTGGATATGTACCGGCAAGTGGTAGTCAATCTTATACTGGAGTTGCACTAACTTCGATTACCGGTAAGGGATTGAATGCTACTGCAAATATTACCATTACTGATGGTTCTGCTACTGCAGCAACTATAAACAATGGTGGTGTTGGTTATGTTGTTGGTGATGTATTGACCCCAGTCAACTTGGGTGGTGTTAATCTTGGTTCTGGAATGCAACTTTCTGTTGAATCGATTCTCGGAAATAACACTTTGATATTAGATAATGTTCAAGGTAACTTTGTAACCAATGCAGGTTATCCACTGTACTACGATAACAATACTGGTATTACAACAGAACTTAATTATGGTGTTGGTGGAGATGTAATTCCAGTTTCTCCAATAAACGTCGTAACCAATGGTGATTACATCAAGGTGTTCCAAAGAAATCATGGTCTATACTCGAATGTAGATAGACTTGATCTTGCCGAAGTAGCTTCAGATACTATACCAATCGGTCTTGCTCAAGAATATAAATTCAATACATCTACATTTATCACTCTTGATGGTGCAGCAACTGAGTTCACTACATTTGAAAATATCGGAGTTGGTGCTACTAACCCTGGTTACATTAAGGTCGGAGATGAAATTATCAGTTACAATGGTATTAATGGTAGAACATTGACGGGTATTGTAAGAGGAGTAGATAATACAACAATTGCAACTCATGATCTGGGAGAACTTGTTACTAAGTATCAATTGAATGGTGTTTCACTGAGGAGAATTAATAGACAACATCAACTCTCAAATGTCAATGCAAGTGATTTGGTAGAGGCACCTATTGGTTTAGATTACTATTACATCAAAATTCAGATGAATATTGGTGGTATTAATAGAGCACCTGGTAATGCAGATGGATTTGCCCCACTATACTTCAATGAAAGAACTGTTGGTGGTGGTCCAGATGTCACAGGTTCCTATAACCTACCTTTCTCGTTGATGACACCAAAAGTGACTACAATCACACCAACTGGTACTAATCTTATCACCCAAGTAAGAACAGTCTCTGCATCAAGTATTTCTGGAAATCAACAGTCATATGTTGATGAGGGTTATGAACAAATCAATATCTTCAGTAAGAATTACTTCAACTCTCAGAGAATGATTGCATCACCACTGAATGAGTCTCTATATTTGAATAGTGACACATATCCTGGTCAGAAATCATTCTCTATGTTGTTCAGTATGTTTAGTACTGATAACAGATTGAGTCCTGCAATTGACTTGGATAACGCTTCTGTAGTCTTTACTTCAAATAGAGTAAATAAACCAGTTACTAATTATGCATCTGACTTTAGAGTCAATGGTACTGAGACTGATCCAAACTCGTTTGTATATGTTTCCAAGAATATCGTTCTTGAGAATCCTGCAACTTCTCTTCAAGTTATATTGGATGCATACATTTCTAATAACAATGACATTAGACTATTCTATGCAGTGAATCAAGACACTAAACCGGAAGAGACAGTCTTTATCCCATTCCCAGGATATTCGAATGTTGCAAGTAATGGTGCTATTATTGATATCTCAAACAATAATGGTACATCTGATGTAAAAGTACCTACGATTGATTCCTATCAACCAGAGCCGTCTGTGAACCTCTACAAGGAGTATAAATTCACAATTGATGACTTGGTACCATTTGGTTCTTTCCGTATCAAGATAGTGGGTACATCGACTGATCAGTCCAATGCTCCACTGATAAGAACCCTTCGTGCAATTTCGTTCGCTTGATATGAAACAGTTGATACCAGTAGAAGGAATGGAAGGTTATTTTAGAGACTCCTCAACCGGAGCCATTCTTAATAAAAATAACCTTGAGTTCCAAGCCTATGTAAAAAATAGAGATAACATGACTAAAGAGAGACAAAGACTTGATTCTATTCAGAGTGAAGTGTTGTCTCTAAAAGGTGATATGAGTGATATTAAGAATTTACTTTCAGACATTACATCGATGTTAAGACCAGACTATAAATAGTCAATATAGAAGTTCTTATATAAATGGCTCAGCCTACCACCAGACAAGAATTCGCTGATTATGTTTTGAGACAACTTGGTGCTCCCGTTTTGGAGGTCAATGTTGCTGATGAACAGGTTGAGGATCTTATTGATGATGCAATTCAATATTTCAATGAGAGACACTTTGATGGTGTTACCCAAGTATATTTGAAGTATCAGATAACTCAAGACGATGTTAACAGGGGAAGAGCAAGACCACCTGGTGCACCACAAAATGAGAGTGGAACTACTGGTATTGCATCAACATCAACTACTGCAAATATTGTAGGAACTGCAACCACATTTACATATTATCAGAACAGTAACTATATACAAATTCCACCTTCAATCATTGGAATGAATAAAGTATTCCAGTTTGGTGGTGGAATGGGACAAGGGATGTTCAATGTCAAGTATGAAATGATGTTGAATGACTTTATTGGTCTCAATGGATGGGGTGCATCTGGATACGACTTGACATCATATTCAATGACAATGAGTTATTTGGAGACTGTTAACTTTATTCTGAACACTCATACACAGATTAGATTTAATCAGAGAACTGATAGATTGTATTTGGATATTGATTGGGGTAAGTTGCGGGTTGGTGAGTTTCTTGTTCTTGATTGTTGGGCAGCAAATGACCCTAATGAATATTCGAGAATTTGGAATGACTCATTCTTGAAGCCATATGTAACTGCTCTTGTTAAGAAACAATGGGGTCAGAATTTAATTAAGTTCCAGGGTGTGAAGCTTCCAGGTGGTATTGAATTTAATGGAAGACAAATATATGAAGACGGTCAAGCAGATCTTGATAAGATCCAAGAGAAGATGATGAGTACATATGAACTTCCACCTTTAGATCTTATTGGCTAATACATTATGCTCAACCCATTTTTCCTGAACGGTAGTACAACTGAGCAGAATCTAGTCCAGAGTCTTGTCAACGAACAGTTGAGGATGTATGGAATAGAAGTCTATTACTTACCTAGAAGGTATGTTACAACGAATACTGTCATAAAAGAAGTAATTCAATCCAATTTTACTAACGCATATCCAATTGAGGCATATGTAGATAATTACGAAGGATATACTGGTCAAGGAAGTATACTTTCAAAATTCGGAATTGAGAATCGAGATGACTTACAACTTATAATTTCAAAAGAAAGATATGAAAATTATATTACACCACTAATTCAAAATATTCCAGATATCGAACTTTCAACAAGACCTAAAGAAGGTGATTTAATTTATTTTCCTCTTGGAGATAGGTTATTTGAAATTAAGTTTGTAGAGCATGAACAACCATTCTATCAACTTAAAAAAACATATGTATATGAGTTAAGATGTGAACTCTTCCGTTATGAAGACGAAGTTATCGATACTGGTATTGAAGAGATTGATGATGAAATTGCACAGATTGGTTATATTCAGACACTTACACTAATTGGTGCTGGTAGATCTGCAACAGCAACCGCACAGGTATGTCCAGCAGGTGCAGTGAGTCAGGTAACCATTACCAATATGGGTAAGGATTATGTGACACAACCTCAAGTTGGTTTCTCTTCAGCACCTCCAGGAGGAATTACTGCTACAGGTATTGCATCACTATCCTATGACTATCCAAATTGTAATGGTATAGGTGGTAGAATTTCTGCTATTCATATGACAGAAGCTGGTTGTGGATATACTGTTGCACCTTGGGTATCAATAACTGGAGATACTGGTTTTGGTGCAGCTGCCACTGCTGGTATTTCTACGGACGGTTCTGTTCGTAAAATCACAGTTACCGATGGTGGTTCTGGATATGTCAAACCACCTAATGTTTCTATTGGTTTGACCGCAGGTGCCTATCCACTATTCAGTGATACTAATCGTTATTGGGATTCTTCTGTTACAACATTCGATTCATTCTACCCATCACCATCTAGATATGCAGTTGCTCTTGCTGCAATTAGTGCAGGCATTGTTACAGCAATTTATGTTATTGATGGTGGTTCTGGATATGACACCAACCCAGTCGTAGTTATTGATCCGCCGTTTGTAGATAATCCAAATGTATCTATTGGTGGAACATTCATCTTTAATGAAGTTGTAACTGGTTCTGTATCTGGCACAACTGCAAGGGTCAAGGAATGGAATGGTGTTACAAACATTATGGAGATCAGTATTGTAAGTGGTAGTTTTGTTCCACAAGAGTATATAACCGGCAATACATCTGGAGCAAAATATGTAATTGGGTCTGTAAATACGTATGATTTAGTTGATGCATTTGCTGATAACGACAACATTGAGGCAGAAGCAAAAACAATTTTAGATTTCTCAATATTCAATCCATTTGGTACGCCGTAATTAAAAGTTGTTAAATAGAAGTATATGTCTTCAAAGTAATGTTTGAATATTTTTACAATGAGATCTTTAGATCTGTAATTATTGGATTTGGTTCTTTATTCAATGGAATCCAAATTCAACATAAAGATGAGAATGGCTCCACCTTTAGTGTCATCAAAGTTCCTCTTGCTTACGGACCTACTCAAAAATTTCTTGCAAGACTGAAACAGAATCCAGACTTGAATGCACCAGTTCAAATGACACTTCCGAGGATGTCATTTGAATTTACAAATCTGGAATATGACTCCTCAAGAAAATCAACACAAACTCAAACGGTAGTTTATACAAGTTCTGATGGAACAGAGACGAAGAAAGTATATCTTCCCGTTCCATATAACATGACAATCACTCTTTCAATTTACACCAAATTGAATGATGATATGCTTCAAATTATTGAACAAATTGTTCCTTACTTTCAACCAGGATATACCCTTCCTATCAAGTTCTTGGGTAATCTGAATGAAGTAATCAATGTTCCGGTTCAACTGGATAACATTGATATGAGTGATGATTATGAGGGTAATTTTGACACAAGAAGAGCACTTATATACACTCTGACATTTACTGCAAAGACTTATGTCTTTGGCCCTCTCAAGGATGTTTCTTCGGACATCATCAAAAAGGTTTCTATTGGTTATGTTGCTGGTTCAACCAGTGGTAATTCATATGAAAGAGATCTTACATATCAAGTTACTCCAAGGGCAGTTAAAGATTATGATGGTGTAGTAGCAACTCTACTTTCGGAGAATGTTGATATGGTAGAAACTATCATTGATGTTGATGACGGAACTAAGATTCCAGAGAAGACATATATTTACATTGGTCAAGAAGAAATGTATGTAGAGAATGTGACAGGAAATAGACTGGTGGTTAAGAGGGCTCAAGATAAGTCACCACTACAAAATCATTTACTTGGAGAGAAGGTATATACAATAACTCAAGCGGATAATGAACAAATTGAAGTTGGTGACAATTTTGGTTTTGATGGAAATCTTTTCTGAGGTAAATCATGGATAAGTATGAAAAGCTCAATGAAACTTTTGATGTTGAACCAATAGAGGTAATACCAGAAAAGAATGTTATTGAGAAGAGAATTGAAAGGTATGAAAATTCTAAAGAGGAAATTCGTAAAGACTACGAATATACCAGAGGAAATTTATATTCGATTATTGAGAAAGGTCAAGAGGCAATCAATGGCATTTTAGAATTGGCTCAAGAAAGTGAAATGCCAAGAGCATATGAAGTAGCAGGACAGTTGATAAAGAGTGTCTCTGATGCAACTGATAAACTGATGGACCTTCAGAAAAAACTGAAAGATGTAAATAAAGAAGAGGAATCGAAAGGACCAACTACTGTCAACAATGCATTGTTTATTGGATCTACAGCAGAGTTACAGAAGTTATTGAAGAATAATACACCCGATAAATA
>ERZ891134.513-NODE-513-length-32141-cov-12.559185_pt1 | contig 32141 bp, 30 predicted proteins | sample MGYA00520888_ERZ891134 | MGnify/ENA primary metagenome ERZ891134 (study PRJEB32303, sample SAMEA104408692) | aquatic metagenome | biome: Brackish water; feature: Coastal; material: water | place: Baltic Sea | collected 2014-10-23 | depth 10 m ... | reverse complement strand
CTTCCGTGCTAACACCTCAAGCCTAGGAGACTGCTCACTGATCGCATCTTGACACTTGCTCTGCTCGCATCCGGTGTTTCTCGGCGCGCCAAGCCGACAGTAGGTACTGCTGCTAGCGTCAACAAGTGACGAACCTGCTCTCCGTAGCCCCGCTGCTCCCGGCCTACCGCTATTCCCAGGGCGAGATCACGCAACCCCTCGTTGACAGTTTGAGCCGCAACGAGCAAACCTCAGCTGTTATTCGTCGGATTCACGGTGCCACAGGAGTCGAATACCGCTCCTTGGTTATGCACCTTGACGCGTACCGGCAAATCAACGACTTCACTCACGCGAATCAACTTTTCCGCGAGCACGGACTGCCGCTTGCGCTCGCTGCCACTCGGCAAGCACTAGACGATGCTGGCGTGGAGCCCACAGACATCGATTACCTTTTCTTCACGACGGTGACCGGAGTCGGCGCGCCATCACTGGATGTCGAACTCGCGCAGGCATTGGGATTTCGATCGGATGTGAAACGAATTCCCAGCTTCGGTTTGGGATGTGCAGCAGGTGCCGCTGGGATTGCGCGAGTCAACGATCTACTTCGCGGTGATCCTGGCGCATTGGCCGCCCTGGTCTCCTTGGAACTGTGCTCCCTGACGATCCAATGGGACAACGCTTCCATGGCGAACATCGTGGGTACCGGACTGTTCGGAGACGGTGCGTCGGCACTCATTTTTGCCGGAGCGGACAGGGCGGAGCAACCGATCGCCAGCGTCTTGGGGTCGCGTAGTGCGCTCTACCCCGAATCACTGGAAACGATCGGCTGGAACATCGGCACGTTCGGTCTCCGGCTGATGCTGACCCCAGCGGTGCCGGAACTGATCCACCGCCACCTCGCCGATGACATTGACGCCCTCTTGTCGGAGCATGGACTCGCACGGAGCGATGTGAACGAGTGGATTGCTCATCCGGGAGGTCCACGGGTGTTACAGGCCTTTACGGACTCCCTAGAACTCGCCCCCGGCGACCTAGCCACGAGCTGGGATGTGCTCGCAGATTCTGGGAACCTGTCTTCCAGTGCCGTGCTACACGTGCTGGCGCGTCACTCGACGAAGCCGGCTGGCCATCTCGGAGTGCTCTTCGCCCTCGGACCTGGAGTAAGTGTCGAAATGGTGTTATTGGAGTGGCGGTGATTCTGTACACACTGTTCGTTTTAGCCACCGGTCTCGAACGGCTCTACGAACTCCGCATCTCAAGGACCAACGCACGAATCGCCACTGAGCAAGGCGGTAAGGAAGTCGGTCGCGATCACTTCCCGTGGATGGTCGCGCTGCATACCGGCCTTTTGGTGGGGGCGATCGCGGAAGTGTGGATTTTTGACAGGCCCTTCATCGTTTGGCTAGGCGTCCCGATGCTCATCATCACCCTCGCCTGTCAGTTCGGACGTTACTGGATCATCTCAACACTGGGCTGGCAGTGGAACACACGCGTCATCGTGGTGCCCGGAGCGCCGCGCAACCGGAGAGGTCCTTATCGATTCCAGTGGCTTCGTCATCCTAATTACTGGATCGTCGTGGTTGAGGGCATTGCCCTTCCGATGATTCACACCGCCTGGATCACTGCACTCGCTTTCACGGTTCTCAATGCAGTCCTGCTCCTGGGCTTTCGAATCCCTACCGAGAACGAAGCACTCCGGGAATTGGCGTGACGGGCACCCGGGTGGCCATCGTCGGCGGAGGCCCGGTGGGGCTCGCGGCTGCTCTGTTTGCCAAGCGCGCAGGCATGACTCCGATCGTCATCGAGGCCAGGGACTACGACGGAGACAAAGCCTGCGGCGAAGGACTCATGCCCGGGGTGATGCCCCTCTTGAAGGAACTTGACCTTGACCCGCCGGGACGTGATTTGCTCGGGGTGTCCTACCGCCAAGGGGCAAGGCAAGTCGATCATCTCTTCCCAGGCGCCCCTGGGCGGGGCGTCCGACGAACAGTTCTCGTCGACGCGATGCGCGCGGAAACTGAACGGCAGGGCATCGAACGAATGCACGCCCGAGTCACCGGACTGACCCAAGATTCGTCGCGCGTGCTCTTGCGGTGCGCTAACGGCGATGACGTGGAATCAGATTACGTGCTCGGCTGCGACGGGCTGCACTCCACCGTTGCTCGCCAATTGGGCCTCGTCGCGCGACCTTCACGACGCGCACGTCGATACGGACTACGGCAGCACTTCCAGCGCACCCCCTGGAATTCGATGATTGAGGTCTACTACGCCGGCGATGCAGAGCTCTACATCACACCGGTAGATGAGGAGACCGTGGGCGTCGCGGTGCTAGGTCCGAAAGGAATAAACCTGAGCACAACGATCGCCCGGGTGCCGGGGATCAGCGCAAAACTCGACGGAGTCCCAGCTGCATCCAGCCTGCGTGGCGCCGGTCCGTTTCCCTACCGGGTGCACCATGCCCAGTCCGGCCGAGTGCTGCTGGCCGGCGACGCCGCTGGCTACGTCGATGCAATCACGGGTGAGGGCTTACGGGTTGGATTCGCCCAAGGGCGAGAGGCCATCGCCGCCCTGCAGGCCGGACAACCCGCTTCGTATCCACAGCGTTGGCGAAAGGTCACACGCGAGTTTCGACTTCTTACTCGCGGGATGGTGGCGCTGGCCTCTTCCCCACTGCGCGACTCGATTGTCCCACTAGCCAGTGCAGCGCCTCGGGTGTTCGGAGCCGTCGTCAATCGATTGGCCCAATAGTCGTGATGGGCGCCGTCCTGCGGTCGAGCCACCCAGTCCCTACCTTTGCGGTGACGCTGCTGTCATTGCTGCTGGCAATCGCGTTCGGCGTGGCACCCGCACAAGCGGTCGTGGTGGTGGTCGCAGTCTTTCTGAATCAGATTGCTATCGGCTTGAGCAACGACATCGTCGACGTCGAGCGCGACCGGCGGGCCGGCCGGACCGACAAGCCGCTCGTTGCCGGGGCGATACCTCGAACAACTGCATGGGCGGTTGTGATCACGGCTACGACGCTGTCGATTGCGTTATCTGTGAGCATCAACCCGCGGGTGGGACTCTGGCAGGTGGTGTTCTTGATCTCAGGATTCGCGTACAACGCTGGACTCAAGGCAACCGTCTTCTCGGCCGTCCCGTACGCCACCGGCTTTGCAGCCCTTCCCGCTCTGGTGAGCTTGAGCGCGAAGCCGCCCGAGTTGCCCGCCTGGTGGGTGATGCTGGTCGGTGCAATCTTGGGGGTCTCCGCTCACTTCGCCAACGTTCTTCCGGATGGAGAAAGCGATAAAGCCGAGGGCATCCGCGGGCTTCCACAGCGCCTTCCCCGAGTGGTTACTGCCGCTGCTTTGGTCGGATTGACCGGTGTCGCCTCAGCCCTGTTGATCTGGCAGGGCGGTTTTGCTTCCATTTGGGTGACAATCCCCGTTGGCGTTGCCGCCGTGTTCGTTTCCATCGTTGCCGCTGTGCTCACGCTTCGAACGCCCCTGACTTTGTGGCCGTTTCGATTGTCGATAGTGGCCGCCGGCTTGATTGCTGTGGGCTTGTTGGGCGTCCTGCGGCTTACCTAACGGCCGGTCCCGGCAAGACCCAAGGGGGCGCGCTCCGGTCTGCTGGGAGCGTGTCTGTCATGCATCGTCGCGTTCCGCAAGACTCTCCGATGGCTTCCCGTGGACGAGAAGACACACCTAGAGTCAATAGGCGATTGGTACGGTTATGGCCTACTCGCAGGTAAGGAACATCATGGCAAGAGTGCAGGTGGCTTTGAACGTCTCCGACATCGATGCCGCAGTGGACTTCTACTCCCGAGCCTTCCGGGCCACCGTGCATAAGCGGCGCCCCGGTTATGCGAACTTCGAGATTGCTGATCCACCCATGAAGTTGGTGCTTTTCGAAGTCAACGATCGCGGCGAGGGCTCGGGAAATGCTCTGAACCACATCGGCATCGAAGTGCCTACGACCGAGGATGTTGGTGAGCAGGACGTCGCCTTAAGTGACGCTGGTCTCGAGGTGAGGCGAGAGGACGGCATGGTGTGCTGCCATGCGCAGCAGGACAAGCTCTACGTCGTCGACCCCGATGGTTTGGAGTGGGAGACCTACGCAGTAACCGATGAATCCCCCGACGGTCTGGCTTTGTTGGGCACCGACAATTGCTGCGCCTAGGCAAGCCGGTCGCCATCGCATAATCGCGGGGCTTTACCTCGGATAGCGTGGCCTCGTGATCCGAGAAGCAACGCCGGACGACGTGGCTGCTATCCACAACATGATCGTCGGCCTAGCGGAGTTCGAGATGGAGCCCGATGCGGTTACGGCGACCCCAGCTGATCTGCACGAGGCGCTCTTCGGGCAGCGGCCAGCGCTGTTCGCGCACGTCGCTGATGATGCCGAGCACGGCGTGGTCGGTTTCAGCCTATGGTTCTTGAACTATTCAACGTGGCTCGGCACGCACGGCATCTACCTCGAGGATCTGTTCGTTCAACCCGAGCATCGGGGATCCGGGTACGGCAAGGCACTGCTGGCGAACCTCGCACGTATCTGCGTCGAGCGCGGGTACCAACGCTTGGAATGGTGGGTGCTGGACGAACCGAATATGCAGTCCTCATGGCGCTTCTACGAATCGCAAGGAGCCCGGGCGCTCCGAGAATGGGTACCCCACCGCGTAACGGGTGACGCCCTGATCGACCTGGGCGGTGAAACTACGTCCCAAAAATGATCTGAGAAAGACCCCAGATCACAAGCCCGACACCCAACGCCATTCCGATCCAGCCTCGCGTGGTCATGTCGCAAGTGTTGCAAAGCGCTGTGCGTGATCACCCAACCGCGTACCTAGCGTTGCCGAAGGCGGGCGAGGTTGCTGATTCCGCTTGCGTCCAACGACCCGCAACCGCCATCACATCAGGGGTAGCGCACCTCGCCGGGAACCTCTCGGTAGCCGACCGAGATCACCGTCTCGACCACACGCTTGGACCTGGCGGACACGTTGACCCGGTACTCCCCCGGTATCGCGTCGGATTCCACACGTGAGAGATACAAGTAGTCGGTACCGCCGTACGGCTCGTAGAACTCCGTACGTTCGTTAATGATCATCCGCGTCTTTCGGCCCTGGGGGTCGGTGATCGTCACCCGAGGAAGACGGGCGTTGCGGATCTCGTTGCTCGGCGGCCTATCCAAAATCAGTAGCTGCACAGCCATCCGGTCGCCTTCTTCCAAACGAAAGCGGAAGCCCCGGCGATCGCCCCGCTTGATATCGGCAAAGAGTGCAAAAGAGATAGTGCCGTCCACCAGGAGTGGGCCCTTCGCCGGAGACGACTCTGCTGGGCCGAGCCCAACCGGCTGGTGAGCCGCCACTGGTGGCGCAACCACCAGCGCCGCCGCAGCGATAGCGGCTGCAACGACAACCCGAGAAATGAGCGTCATGGGCCCCACTGTGCCAAGAATTCGCCACGCGAGCATCTCGGATGCGCGCCTACAGCCTTTGACGGCCGAGGGTGCAACACTTCGGCCATGGATGGAACAGACCTGAAAGCCAAGTCAGAGACCGGCATTTCGTTCGCGGGCCTTCGCAAACTCAACCTGGTTGCGGGATTCGCCCATCTGGCGCAGATGCTGCTGGTTCTCGTGCTGGCGAGCGACTTTTCCCTACCCATCACGGCGGCCTACGTATTTGGCCCGCCTGGAACTCCGCCGAACGACCCGGTCACCATCTTCGAATCCCGCATCGCATGGGGCGTGGCTCTGTTCTTCGCGCTGTCGGCCTTCTTCCACTTTGTCGTTGCAAGCCGATGGTTCTACCCGCGCTATGTCGGCGGGCTGCAGTCCGGACACAACTACTTCCGTTGGGTGGAGTACTCGCTGTCGTCATCCATCATGATCGTGCTGATTGCTCAGATCACAGGAATTTCCGACGTTGCCGCGCTCATGGCGATCTTCGGCGTGAATGCATCGATGATTTTGTTCGGTTGGCTGCAAGAGAAATACGAGCAGCCCGGTGGCGGAATGCTGCCCTTCATTTTCGGGTGCATGACCGGAATCGTCCCGTGGCTCATCATCGTGGTCTGGGTGCTCGCCCCCGGCTCATCGAGCAAGCCGGAGATTCCAGGCTTCGTCATCGGGATCATCATCACCCTGTTCGTGTTCTTCAACACCTTTGCTCTGGTCCAGTGGCTGCAATACAAGCAAGTCGGCAAGTGGCGGGACTACCTGCGCGGTGAGCGCAGTTACATCCTGTTGAGCTTGATTGCCAAGACGGCTCTCGCGTGGCAGATCTTCTCGGGAACCCTCGTGCCTCCGGCCTAGGTCGTCGGCAGGATCGAATCACCGGTGGGAGCCATGACCGGCCCTTCGGACTGAAAGATTCACGCAAACCCGCCGTCATTCAGTGATTGAATGAAGAGGTGAGCACCGTTCCGGACTGCATTCGGGTAGAGATCCCCGCAGCGACGATCAATATGGCCATTGCTCGTACGGTGGCCGCGGCCATGGCCGCACGGGCCGACTTGACGCTGGACCAAATCGAAGATGTTCGTCTCGCCATGGACGAAGGCCTCGCGTACATCATCGAAGTGGCCTCGGACGGAGCGATGGTCACCTGCGAGCTCTGCGTCGCCGATGGTGTTGTGTCCGCAACACTCGCCAGCACCGTCACCTCATCGACTGTTGCCGAGCCCAATCCCTTCGCCTGGACGGTGCTCACCGCACTAGTCGGCGACGTGGACCTGCGCGTGGACGATGGCTCCATTCGGCTTCAGTGGAACGTCGCTCGCGACGCCTCCGTCCAGGCCTAACGACCCATGTCGCAGACACGACAGTCCGCCGACGATCAGCGGTTGGCGGCTGAACGGGAACTCTTCGAACGACTTCACGACGCGGACGCCTCCGATGCCGAGCAGGCCGGAGTGCGCGATGAGCTCATCGAGACACACATGCCGCTCGTCCACCACCTCGCGCGTCGATACGCCGATCGCGGAGAGCCCATCGAGGACGTCACGCAGGTCGCGACCATTGGACTGATCCAAGCCATCGACAAGTTCGACCCCGATCGTGGTTCTGCATTCTCCACATATGCCGTTCCCACGATCTTGGGTGCAATACGACGCCACTTCCGCGACGCCACGTGGTCGGTCAAGGTTCCGCGACGTGTGCAGGAACTTCGAGGAAAGATCGACGCTGCTCACGACGCACTGGCTCAAGAGTTGGGGCGTTCCCCCACCGTCGCGGAGATCGCCACTCGCGCCGATGTCGATCCGGCCGATGTGCTCGATTCCCTGGAGCTCAGTCGTGCCCGAAGCACAGCACCGATCGATGCGGCCTCCGACGGCGAGGTTCCCCTCGCCGACACTCTCGGAGATCTGGATGCCTCGTTGACCGACATCGAGAACGCCGAAACCATCAAGCGACTCCTCACGACACTCAGCGAGGATGAGCGCACCGTCGTGACGTTGAGATTCTTCGACGGCCTGACCCAAACCCAGATTGCCGAACGCGTCGGCGTCTCTCAGATGCAGGTCTCGCGGATTCTCACTCGATCGTTGGAGAAGTTGCGGGCTGGCCTGTCCGCCGGCTAACTACGCTTCCCCCGTGACCAACGACGACCCCCACGCGGTGACCGGCGACCTCGCCCGACTGCGCGACTGGTGGGCTGAGCGCCGCGGCGACCGAGAGCGATCCATCGCCTGGATTCACGACCTCGAGAACGAAGATGAGGCGCGCAACGCCGTGAACCGCGCGATCGACAGCGGCGCCACGCTGATCGCCTTGCACATTGACGGCGACGATTCCGCGTCGCGGGCCACGATCGCCTTCGTGGCGAACGTGCCGACGACCGACGTCGTCGAACAGCAGCCAGGGACCAGTGATCACGCATGGATGGAGGCCGTGGCCGAGATTCGCGACCTCCTTGAGCCCTACCGGGTCGTGCCACCCGACGACAGCAGCGTCGATTCAGCAGCACACGCTTTCCCCGCCTCCGGAGTCCCTGCTCCCAACCTCCCCGCTCCCCGAGTTCACTCCGCTCAGGCGGCGATCACGTCCGCTGCCCAGCGCGAGACCGCGATCATCTTCGATGGTCTTACCGCCCACGCGGGCGCCGCGCTGGTGAGCACAAATGATTCACGCGCCCGAGAGTGGATGTTGCCGGCCACGTCCTCCACCGACCCGGCTATCCGCGCAGCCCAAAGTTTTCTTGATATCGAGCCGGCGACCCATTTCGGCACCAACGGTGGCGACGCGACGTCGCTACGCGCCGTTCTGTCGCTGCTCGACGTCGTCGATCCTGCGTGATCCCCGCTGATCGACGATTCCTCGCTGATCAACCAGGCTTCGTCAGCCGTCCGCCCGCACGTTGCTCGCGACGAACGGCACCTTCACCACAGCGAACGGCACGTGTCGGCCACGAACATCGACCACTACCTCGTCATCGATGCTCACCGACGCGTCCACCAGGGCTAACGCGATCCCCTCCTTCAAGGTCGGAGAGAAGGTGCCGCTGGTGACCTCCCCCACCGTCGCGCCGTCGGAACTCAGAACATCCATGTGTGACCGGGGGACGGCCCTTTGCGTGGCACGCAACGCTCGTAGTCGGCGCTCAGGACCGCTCTCCCGCTGACGCACCAGAGCCTCGCGGCCACCGAACGCGGGCTTGTCCCAGCCGACAGCCCAGGCCATACCGGCCTCCACCGGAGTGATCAACGGTGAAATGTCCTGCCCGTGCAGCGGGTATCCCATCTCGGTTCGCAAGGTGTCGCGAGCGCCGAGGCCCGCCAATCCTCCGCCGACGCCCTCGGCCGCTCCCGCGAGCTCATCCCATAGCTGCCCCAGCACGCTGTTCGGAGCGATCAACTCAAAGCCAAGTTCTCCGGTGTAGCCGGAGCGGCACACCGTGATTGGCTCGTCACGCCACGACGCAACCGCAAACGCCATGTAGTCCATAACCGTTGGCAGGTCCACGGCTGAAAGCACGTCCGCAGATTTCGGTCCCTGGACCGCGATGATGCCGTGCGTCAACTGCTGATCATCGACCGTGATCGTTTCCACAGCCGCAGCCTCGAAGATCCCCGTAATGGTTGCCGCGTTCGCAGCGTTCGGGACGATGTAGACGCCATCGTCGCCCCACTTGTAGACAATCAAGTCGTCGACGACGCCTCCGGCGTCGTTGCACACCATCGAGTACTGCGCCTGACCGGCGCCGATGCGATCAAGATCATTAGCCACGATGGAGTTCACGAAGTCGGAGGCCCCGGTGCCGAAGATCGCCACCTTGCCCATGTGGGAGACGTCGAATATCCCGACCGCCTCGCGCACGCTCGCGTGCTCCGCGACTGTTCCGTTGTATTCGATGGGCATATCCCAGCCACCGAAATCGGCCATCTTCGCGCCGGCATCGACGTGTCGGCTGTGCAAGGGAGTCCGAGAGAGCACCATCCGACCGTAGTCCTCGGCCACCGACCGGCGCCGCAGATTAGGGTTCCTCGCATGTCTCTTCTCAGTCTGGCCAGCACCAAACCGGCCACTACCTCTGCCGACTCCCTCCTCGTCACCATCACCCCCGGTCGCGGGAAAAAGGTGGTGGTTCACGGCGCGGGCATCACCGCGAGCCAGGGCACGAAGATCGCCGAGGCCCTGCAGGCCGTGTCGGCCACGGGCAAGGCCGGCGAGATCACCCGCGTGCCGTCGCCCGTTGCGAGCAAGGCATCGACCATCATCGCCGTCGGACTCGGTGATCGAGACGCGGACACCGACGGCGAAAAACTCCGCCGCGCGATCGGCTCGGCCGTTCGCGGGTCAACGGGACAGCGCAAGATCGCGATCGTTCCTCCCGACACCGACGACTCCACGATCACCGATGTTGCGATGGCCGCCCGACTCGGTGCCTATGCGTTCACCGCCTTTAAGTCCAGCGACCCAGCGACCGCCCGTCCCGTGCGCAGCGTCACGATCCTCGTCCCGGCTCCCGCCGGGGCCGCGCGAGAGATCATCGACAAAACCGAGACGGTCGGCGAGGCCGTGTGCTTCACCCGCGATCTCGTCAATACCCCGCCGAACGCCCTCGCGCCGGCCGACCTCGCGCAGGCGGCGAAGGACTCCGTGGCAGGTCTACCGGTCACGGTGAAGATCTGGGACGAGAAGGCCCTGGAGAAAGACAATTGCGGCGGAATCCTAGGAGTCGGTAAGGGCTCGTCACGGCCCCCGCGCCTGGTGCGCATGACGTACGCGCCCCGCGGTGCCACATCGCACGTGGCCCTCGTCGGCAAAGGCATCACTTTCGACACCGGCGGCATCTCCATCAAGCCGGCGGCCAACATGGACGAAATGAAGGCCGACATGTCCGGTGCAGCTGCCGTGATCGGCGCCATGCGTGCCATCGCGTCGCTCGGGCTCAGCGTGAAGGTCACCGGTTGGGTGCCGGCCGCGGAGAACATGCCGAGCGGCACCGCGCAACGCCCCGGTGACGTGCTCACGACCTACAGCGGTACCACCGTCGAGGTTCTCAACACCGACGCCGAAGGTCGACTTGTTCTCGCTGACGCACTCGGGATGGCCGTCGAGGACGCCCCCGATCTCATCGTGGACGTCGCCACCTTGACCGGTGCGCAACGCATCGCACTCGGCTCGCGAACCGCGGGAGTGATGGCCAACAACGACGATGCGCGCACGCAGGTGATCGACGCGGCGAACGCGGCCGGTGAGGCCATGTGGCCAATGCCGCTGCCTGAGGATCTACGTCCATCGCTGGATTCTGCGACCGCGGACATCGCGAACATCGGCGACCGTCTCGGCGGCATGCTCTCGGCGGGCATCTTCCTGTCAGAGTTCATCCCCGCCGACCAGCCCTGGGTCCATATCGACATCGCCGGACCAGCCTTCAACGAGAAGTCCGCCTACGGCTACACCCCCAAGGGCGGTACCGGTGCAGCCGTTCGAACCTTCGTCGAACTCGTCGAGGACTTCACCCGGGTCTGATGTTCACCCTCGGGAGACTCGGTGGAAGAATGGGGACACCAAAACCCGAACAGGAGTGAGCCCTGTGCCCCAGGCAGACATCGTTATTCTCGGCGGAGGCAGCGGCGGATACGCCTGCGCTCTCCGAGCAGCAGAACTCGGCAAGTCCGTCATTCTCATTGACGCCGACAAGCTCGGAGGCACATGCCTGCACCGGGGGTGCATACCGACCAAGGCGCTCCTGCACGCCGCAGAGGTGGCCGACTCCGCACGAGAATCCGACGAGTTCGGCGTCAAGGCGACGTTCGAAGGCATCGATATGCCACAGGTCAACAAGTACCGCGACGGCGTTGTTGGTCGCCTGTACAAGGGACTGCAAGGACTTATCAAGTCCCGAGGGGTCACCCTCGTCGAGGGCTACGGGAAAATGGTGGGGTCGACGACGGTTGAGGTGAACGGCGAGCAGTACACCGGCGAGAACCTCGTGCTAGCGACCGGCTCCTACGCCAAGTCCCTACCCGGCCTCGAGATCAGCGGCCGGATCATGACCTCCGATCAAGCACTCACGCTGGATTACGTGCCCGAGCGGGTCGTCGTCCTCGGCGGCGGCGTGATCGGCGTGGAATTCGCCAGCGTCTGGAAGTCCTTCGGCTCCGACGTGACCATCGTCGAGGCACTACCGCACCTCGTTCCCAACGAGGACGAAGCCTGCTCCAAAGCCCTCGAACGGGCATACAAGAAGCGAGGCATCAACCTCTCCCTCGGTGTCCGCTTCGCCGGGGCAACCCAGGACGAATCCAGCGTGCAGGTGTCGTTGGAAAACGGCACGACCATCGACGCCGACCTCCTGCTTGTTGCCGTGGGTCGAGGCCCCAGCACCGAAGGGATGGGCTACGACGAGCAGGGCGTGGCAATGGACCGGGGGTGGGTGCTCGTCGATGAGCGCCTACGCACGAATCTTCCGGGAGTCTTCGCCGTCGGCGACATCACCCCCGGCCTGCAACTCGCGCACCGCGGCTTCCAGCACGGCATCTTCGTCGCCGAGGAGATCGCCGGCGAGGCACCGATGCCCATCCCGGACATCAACATTCCCCGCGTCACCTACTGCGAGCCGGAAGTTGCCAGCGTCGGACTCACCGAAGTCGAAGCGATCGAAGCGCACGGCGCAGACAACATCACCACCTACGAGTACAACCTCGGCGGCAACGGCAAGAGCCAGATCCTCGCAACGGCCGGATTCATCAAGCTCGTCCAACTCACCGACGGTCCGGTGATCGGCATTCACATGGTTGGGTCACGTCTCGGCGAGCAGGTCGGTGAAGCACAACTGATCGTCAACTGGGAAGCCCACCCCACCGATGTCGCGTCCCTCATCCACGCGCACCCCACGCAAAACGAAGCAATGGGCGAGGCGCACCTCGCTCTCGCAGGAAAACCTCTGCACGCACACGCCTGATCGCACTTCACGCACCCACAAGGAGCTCGCATGCCGGTCACCGTGACCATGCCGCAACTCGGCGAAAGCGTCACCGAAGGAACGATTACCCGGTGGTTGAAGGCCGTCGGCGACACCGTCGCCGCAGACGAACCGCTCCTGGAGGTTTCCACGGACAAAGTGGACACGGAAATTCCCGCGCCGGCGTCCGGTGTGCTGCTGAGCATCGACGCCACTGAAGACGACACCGTCGAGGTGGGTGGAGTGCTGGCCGTCATCGGCGAACCCGACGACGCTGCCGCCGTTCCCTCGAGTGAACCGTCCGAGCCGTCCGAGCCCGTCGTCGCGGACACACCTGCAGAGCCCGCCGCACCGGCAGAAGCTGCACCTTCCGAGCCGGCCACACCTGAGCCGGCCACACCTGAGCCGGCCACACCTGGGCCGGCCATACCCGAGCCGGTATCCAGCGGTTCGGAAGTCTCCGTCGTCCTCCCTGCACTTGGAGAGAGCGTCACCGAAGGTGTCATCACCCGCTGGTTGAAGTCCGTCGGCGACGCCGTCGACGCGGACGAGCCACTCGTGGAGATTTCCACTGACAAGGTTGACACCGAGATTCCCGCGCCCGTGTCGGGAACACTCGCGGCGATCGCCGCCGACACCGACGCGACCGTGGAGGTGGGTGCGGAGATCGCTCGGATCTCCATCGGGGCCAGTACGCCGGCGCCCACGGCCGCACCTGCACCACCTGCACCAGCGGCACCCGCAGCCCCGGAGGCGAGTACTCCCGCACCGAGTGCCGCCGAGCCAGGTACCCCGCGCGCGGGTTCCTCCGATTTGAACGCCGGTGCGTACGTCACCCCCCTCGTCCGTCGACTTGCCGCCCAACACGACATCGATCTCTCGACCGTCACCGGTAGCGGAGTTGGCGGCCGCATTCGCAAAGCCGATGTTCTCGCCGCCGTAGAGGCACGGGGCGGCACCACAGCGCAACCGGCACAACCATCACTACAACAGCCAGCAGCACCAGCGGCGCCAGCAGCGACTCCGGCTCCGGCCGCGACCGCGACCGCCGAACCATCCGCGCTGCGCGGACGCACCGAGAAGATCAGCAGGCTGCGCCGAGTCATCGCCAAACGCATGGTCGAGTCGTTGCAGACGTCCGCCCAACTGACCACCGTGGTCGAGGTGGATGTCACCCGCATCGCTGCCTTGCGGGGCCGAATCAAGGCGGACTTCGAGTCACGCGAAGGCGTCAAACTCTCTTTTCTACCCTTCTTCTGCAAGGCAGCCGTCGAGGCGTTGAAGGTGTACCCGCAAATCAACAGTTCCATCGACATGGACGCCGGCATCATCACGTATCACGACTCCGAGAACCTCGGCATCGCCGTCGACACCGACCGAGGCCTCCTGGTTCCCGTCGTCCGTGACGCCGGTGATTTAAACATCGCCGGCATCGCACGACGGATCGCCGACCTCGCCGAACGCACCCGCACCAACAAAGTCGGGCCCGACGAGGTCTCCGGCGGCACGTTCACCGTCACGAACACCGGAAGCCGTGGCGCGCTGTTCGACACTCCCATCATCAACATGCCGCAGGTTGCAATCCTGGGTACCGGCTCGGTCGTCAAACGGCCGGTCGTCATCAGTGACGACGGGCAAGACGTCATCGCGATTCGATCGATGGTCTACCTGTCGCTGTCCTACGACCACCGCATCGTCGATGGTGCCGACGCCGCTCGATTTCTCAGTACCGTGAAGTCTCGCCTGGAGGAAGGCGCGTTCGACGCCGAGCTCGGTGCGTAGCACTCCCTGATGTTCGTCACCGGGATCTGGTTCGTCGGGTCGATGGTGGGGATCATCCTCGTCGCACGCTTCGCTCTCTACATTCCCGCGCGCAAATTGGCGCACGCCGGTGGGCTCTCGCAATCGTCAACCGGACAGCTACTGGGTTACCTCACCAGCGCACCCGAACTTGTCGCCACGGTCTTCGTCGCCTCCACCGGACTGTTCACCGTCGTCACCACGAACATTCTCGGCAGCAACATCATCAACACGCTGCTCGCCACGGTCGCTGCGGTGCTGTTCGGTCAATTGCGCCGGATCACCGGCTCGAGATTCCGGTTCGAGCAGGCGGTGGTCGCCGGCAGCATCGTCGTGCCCGTACTGCTGCTCGTCACCGGCCAAGACAGCGCGCTATGGAGCGGCATTGCACTGGGCGCCGGGTACATTGCATATCTGCGCGTCATGCGGTCACGACGCGAAGTATCGGGGCCATCGCAGTCCGAGAGTGCACAGAAACCGTGGAGCGGACGACGCTCGCACATCGTGGTGCAAGTCTTCATCGTGATCGCTGGGCTCGTCGGTCTGTACTTCCTCGGGGATCTCCTCGGTGATTCGGTGTACGAACTCGGCGTTGCTTTCGCGGTTCCCGCCGTCATCCTCGGTGTGCTGACGGCGGTTGCAACGAGCCTGCCCGAGCTCACGACGTTCTTCTCCTCCTTCGCCGCGCACCGCAAAGCCGGTACCGACGGAAACTCCGAAGTGGTGCACAACCTGATGGCGAGCAACGTCGTCAATCTCCTCGTCGTCCAGGCGGTAGGCGTCGTGGCCTTCACCGTTTTCGCTTAGGCCGAACAAGCCGCACGCCGACAAGCCCACGGGGCCGTTATGCGACATGCTTAGGTCATGAAAATCGCCATCACCGGAGCGTCGGGGCTCATTGGATCAGCTCTGGTGCCTCGCCTGAGGGCCCGTGGAGACGACGTCCTCCGCCTCGTTCGACGCCCTGCCACCGCGCCCGATGAGGCGTCGTGGGACCCCAACGCCGGGACCGTTGATCTCGATGCCCTCGCCGGAGTCGAAGCCGTCATTCATCTCGCCGGTGCCGGCGTTGGCGACCATCGCTGGAGCGATGACTACAAGAAGCTCATCCTGGACTCGCGGGTGAACGGCACCCACACCATCGTGCGAGCGATGACCGAACTAGATCCCGCACCCCGCGCGTTGATCGCCGGATCGGCCATCGGGTGGTACGGCGACACAGGCGATCACGCCGTCGACGAGTCAGCGCCCGCCGGGACCGGCTTCCTCGCCGACGTAGTGCGCGCCTGGGAAGCCGCCGCCGAACCCGCAGTCAATGCAGGCATCCGCGTGGTCCACGCCCGCACCGGACTCGTCGTCACCGCGCCCGACAGCACGCTGGGACCCCTGGCGTCGGTTCTGAAAGTCGCGGTCGGCGGGACGTCGGGTGGCTCCGGGGGTGCGTTCGGCCCGCTCATCCCGTCCGTCAGATTGAACATCGCTGGCCGTCTCGGTCCGGGAACTCAGTACTGGTCGTGGATCTCGCTGCGTGACGAGGTCGACGCTCTGACGTTCCTGCTTGACAACGACGACATCAGCGGGCCCGTCAACCTGACCGGCCCCACCCCGGTCACGAACGCCGAGGTAGCCGAGGCCTTGAAGCAGGAGATCGGTCGCGCCTGGCTGCCGCCGATACCAACGTTCGCCATCAAGGCGCTGCTCGGCGAATTCTCGATCGAGGTGCTCGGCTCCGCCCGGGTTCTGCCGTCGGTCCTAACCGAGGCCGGTTTCTCTTTCCAGGACCCCACCGTCGAGTCGGCGATACGCACCGCCCTCGAGGGCTCCTAGCCGATGACGCACCATGACGCCGTCGTCGTCGGTGCCGGGCTCGCGGGTTTGGCCGCGGCCCGGGAACTGGCGATTCACGGCGTCGACGTTCACGTATTCGAAGCCGCCGATGCTGCGGGCGGGCGCGTTCGCAGCGACATCGTCGATGGCTTCACCCTGGATCGTGGCTTCCAGCTGTACAACCCGGCGTATCCCGAAGCGGCTCGCGTCCTCGATCACGAAGCCCTGAACCTGCATCCACTGACCCGGGGAATGGACATCGTTCGGTCCACGTCCACCGGCCGCGCAGTGCTGCGGCTCGCTGACCCTCGATCACCGGGCAATTGGCATACCTCTGCCCTGTCCCGCGCGGCGGGCACCCTAACCGGCAAGGCGCGGTTCGCGGCGTACGCGCGCGCCGCCGCCAAGTTGTCCGGCCACCAGTTCGACGAGCGGGCCGACGAGCCGGCGCAGGTAGCACTCGCCCGGGCCGGCATCGACGCGACGATGATCGACCACGTCATCCGCCCCTTCCTGACCGGTGTGTTTCTCGAACCGCACTTGATGACGTCGCGTCGCTTCATGGACGTGGTGCTCGCGAGTTTCATGAAAGGAACGCCATCACTGCCGCAGCCGGGCATGCAGGCGATCCCCGATCAATTGCACGACGCGCTGCCCGACGGGACCGTTCACTGTGAGTCACCGGTTCGCCGACTCACGCCCGCGAGCGTTGAGACGGACTCAGGCACCATCACGGCGTCGGTTGTCATCGTGGCAACGGACGCCACGCATGCTTCGGCTCTGCTGGAGGACGCGGGGCTGACCACCGAATTAAACACGGCGACCAACTCCGTCACCACCTGGTATCACGCGGTCGCGACGACGGCGTTGCCCGAGCCACTCGCCCGGGGGCGAAGTGTGATCACTGTTCCCGACAAACGATCCGGGCCGGTGATCAACACGGTGCCGCTGACATACGCCGTGCCGAGCTACTCCCCCGACGGCCAGATCCTGGTCTCGTCTTCCAGCCTCGGCGTCGACGACTCCGCCGAGGTCGAGCAAGCCGTGCGAGGCCATCTGCAGTTTCTTTACGGCGCCGACACTTCCGGATGGGAGCTTGTGGCCCGCTACCCGATCCACGGCGCGCTGCCGTCCATGCGAGGTCCGCTCACCGTCGCCGATTCCGGCGAGCACGGACCAGTGATTCTCGCCGGTGATCACTGCACCACCGCCAGCATTCAAGGAGCCATGATCAGTGGGCGCCACGCCGCCGACGCGGCATTTCGCCGACTGGGCATCGTGCGGCCCGACGACCGTAGAATCGCCGTATGAGCGTGACTGAGGCGACCGTTGTCGTCGACCGCGTCGGCTTCGGACCCGACGCGGTCGCGTACCAAGATGGGTGGGACCTGCAGCGGACGACGCATGAGCGTGTGGTCGTCGGTGGACCCGACACAGTCCTGCTCCTCGAGCACCAGGCGGTCTACACCGCCGGACGCCGGACAGAGGACGCCGAACGCCCCCTCGATGCCACTGAGGTGGTCGACGTCGACCGCGGCGGGAAGATCACCTGGCACGGACCCGGACAGTTGGTGGGCTACCCGATCCTCCGACTGCCCGATCCCATCGACGTTGTGGCCTATGTGCGCCGGATCGAGACCTTGCTGATCGACGTCTGCGCGGATTTCGGCATCACCGGCACCCAGGTGGAGGGGCGAAGCGGCGTCTGGGTTCGGGCCGACGCGCATGGACCTGATCGCAAGATCGCAGCGATCGGCATCCGTGTGGCCAAAGGCGTCACCATGCATGGATTCGCACTGAACTGCGATTGCGATCTGACGGCGTTCGATCGGATCATCCCGTGCGGCATCGCCGATGCTTCCGTCACGTCCCTCTCGCGCGAGCTCGGCCGCGAGGTGAGCGTTCGGGAGGTTCTGCCCTTCGTCATCGATCGCCTCGGCAGCCTGCGGGGGGTCTCGCCATGACCGTGTATTCGGGAACCAACGCCGACGGCCGCAAGCTTCTGCGCATCGAGGCGCGCAACGCCGAGACGCCCATCGAGCGCAAGCCGCCGTGGATCAAGACGCGCATGCGCACGGGGCCGGAATACCAGCGCATCAAGGAACTCGTCGGTAACGAAGGCCTGCACACCGTCTGCCAAGAGGCCGGGTGCCCGAACATCTTCGAGTGCTGGGAGGACCGCGAAGCCACGTTCCTCATCGGTGGAGAGCAGTGCACCCGGCGTTGCGACTTCTGTCAGATCGACACCGGCAAACCTGAACCCCTCGATGTAGACGAGCCGCGTCGAGTGGCGGAATCGGTCGAGAAGATGGAGTTGCGGTACGCGACGGTTACCGGCGTCGCCCGAGACGACCTCGAGGATGAGGGTTCGTGGTTGTATGCGGAGACCGTTCGACAGATTCACGGCCTCGGCCTTGACACGAAGGTCGAACTCCTGATTCCGGACTTCTCCGCCAACCCCACCCTCCTTGGAGAAGTCTTCGGCGCGCGTCCGGAGGTCCTCGCGCACAACGTCGAAACGGTTCCGCGCATTTTCAAGAGGATTCGCCCCGCGTTCCGGTACGAGCGCAGCCTGGATGTCCTGACCCAGGCGCGCAATGTCGGACTAGTCGCCAAGAGCAACCTCATCCTGGGTATGGGCGAGACCCGCGACGAGGTGGAGCAGGCACTCGGTGACCTGGTCGAGGCCGGCTGCGAACTCATCACGATCACCCAGTACCTGCGGCCCTCTCCCCGTCACCATCCGGTCGAGCGTTGGGTGCACCCGGAGGAGTTCGTCGAACTTGCCGATGTGGCCACCGAACTGGGCTTCTCCGGAGTGATGAGCGGCCCGCTCGTTCGCTCGAGTTACCGAGCTGGCAAGTTGTACGAGCAGGCCCTCTCGGCCCGTGAGTCAGGTGCGGTGGCGCGTATCACCGTCACATGAGCGCCCGCGTCGTCGCTACCCACGTGTGGCCTTCCGACGTCGACGAGCCGGTCTCGGTTGATGTCCTGGAACTGGATTGGGGTGGTCCCGTCGGAGATCGCCACCACGGTGAGCGAATGGCCTCTGATACTCGACAGTCGTCGGTTTTCACCCGCGGAACCTCCATTCGCAACCACCGGCAGGTGTCGATCGTGGACACCGGAGAGCTCGCGCAGATAGCCATCGCGATGGGCATTCCCCGCATCGACCCCGGGGTCATCGCCGACAACATCTGCACCGAGGGCATCGATGGACTCACTTGCCTGCCTCGAATGACGCGCCTGGTCTTTCCCTCCGGCGCGGTCCTCATGCTGGGTGGACCCAACGCTCCGTGCACCATCGCCGGCGGAATGCTCGAGCGCGTATACGGCTCTCAACCCGAGTCCTTCCCCAAGGCCGCGTGGGGCCTTCGTGGGGTCACCGGCTGGATCGAGCATCCCGGAATGGTGCGACCCGGTGACGCCATGACCGTGCACGAGCCGGACTAGGCTCCCTGCCCATGGGCAAGATCAAATCCAGCCTCGCAGCGATCGGCCAGAACTGGTCGATGACTCAGAAGGTCTACAGGTTCTTGTGGGCCGAGATCCTCGGCATCGTGCTCGCCACGATCATCGTGATCGCGGTCCCGGTCTCGGTTTTCATCAACTGGTTGACCGCCGTGCTCATCGCCATCCCAATGGGTCTGCTCGCCGGGACGTTCTGGTTCAGTCGTCGCGCGATGCGCGCCGCGTACTCGCGCATCGACGGCCAACCCGGAGCAGCGGCCGCGGTGATCGAATCCTTGCGCGGGAAGTGGGCCGTCACACCCGCGGTCGCCGTCAACCGCAACCAGGACATGGTCTCCCGAGTGATCGGAAAGCCAGGGGTGATCTTGGTGTCCGAAGGTGCACCGACGCGGGTTGGCCACATGCTGACCAGTGAGCGCAAGAAGACCGCTCGGTGGGTTCCCGACATCCCGATCTACGAGATTCAAATCGGAGACGAAGAAGGCCAGATCGCGCTTCGGCAGATCCAAAAGACCCTCGGCAAACTGCCCAAGAACCTGCGCGGAAGCGAAGTGACCGAGGTCCGTCGTCGGCTGGAAGCAATCGGGAACGCCCAACAATCAATGCCCATCCCCAAGGGCCCGATGCCGACCAGTCCGCGCCAGGTGCGGCGGCAGCGCCGTTAGACAGAGCGCCGTTAGACAGAGCGCCGTTAGCTAACCCCCACCCGAACAACCCGGGTGTGCGCGAGTCGGTCGTGCACCCCCCGTCCATCGTCGTCGTAGACCACGGCCGGGATGACCAGGCAGATCAACAGGGTCCGCACGAGCACCCGCCACATCGGCACCCGCCCACCGTCGATGGACACCACCCGCAGCCTCACTAGCCGCTGCCCGAAGGACGCCCCCGTCAGCCAGGTGAGGACCGTTATCTCCACGACAAACACCGCCAGTGTGGCGAGCATGGAGCCGTTCGAGCCGTACGGGAATTGGGGGAAGGCCAGGAGAGCCACCAGAACGCTGGCGAACCAGTCGACGAGGAAGGCGACGACACGTCGCCCGAACCACGCCCGCTGCTCCTCCACGGCCCCAGCGTAGGAGGCCGGACGGTTAACACTCCCGAAACAGTTGAGACACCGTCCGGACACGCCCTGTCCCTAACTTTTGAATTAATCCGGCGGTGCAGGGCCGCCAAGCGAGGCGATGCACGCGAGTGCAGGAGGTAAAAATGTTCAGCAACGCTGACGAGGTTCTGAAGTTCGTCCAGGACAACGGGGTGGAATTCATCGACGTGCGATTCGTCGATCTGCCCGGAGTCATGCAGCACTTCAACGTCCCGGCGAGTTCGTTCGGAACCGCTGCTTTCGAGGACGGCTTGATGTTCGACGGCTCGTCGATCCGCGGCTTCCAGTCGATTCACGAATCCGACATGAAATTGATGCCGGACCCGGCCACGGCGTATCTCGATCCCTTCCGTTCGGCCAAGACGCTGGTCATGAACTTCACGATCCGCGATCCCTTCACCAACGAGCCGTACAGTCGCGATCCACGCAACGTCGCAGCGAAGGCTGAGGCGTACATCGCCTCCACCGGCATCGCAGACACGGCGTACTTTGGCCCAGAGGCCGAGTTCTACGTCTTCGACGATGTTCGCTTCGAGACCAATCAGCATTCCGGTTACTACTTCATTGACTCCATCGAGGGCGCCTGGAACACCGGTCGCGTCGAAGAGGGCGGAAACCGCGGGTACAAGACTCGCTACAAGGGTGGCTACTTCCCCGTTCCCCCGGTCGATCACTACGCCGACCTTCGCGACCAGATGGTTTCGACGCTGCTACAGGTGGGACTGCAGGTCGAGCGCTCTCACCACGAGGTCGGCACCGCCGGCCAGGGCGAGATCAACTACCAGTTCAACTCGCTACTGCACGCAGCCGACGACGTCATGCTCTTCAAGTACATCGTCAAGAATGTCGCCTGGGCGAACGGCAAGACCGCCACATTCATGCCGAAGCCACTGTTCAACGACAACGGCTCCGGTATGCACTGCCACCAATCACTGTGGAAGGGCGGCGAGCCGCTGTTCTACGACGAGATGGGCTACGGCGGCTTGTCCGACACCGCCCGCTGGTACATCGGCGGTCTCCTGGCCCACGCACCCTCGGTACTCGCGTTCACCAACCCAACGGTCAACAGCTACCACCGACTCGTGCCGGGCTTCGAAGCTCCCGTCAACCTCGTCTACTCCGCACGCAACCGCTCCGCGGCGGTACGTATTCCGGTCACGGGTAACTCGCCGAAGGCCAAGCGCGTGGAGTTCCGTGTGCCGGACCCCTCCAGCAACCCCTACCTCGCCTTCTCCGCCCTGGTTATGGCCGGTCTCGATGGCATTAAGAACAAGATCGAGCCGATCGCTCCGGTGGACAAGGACCTGTACGAGTTGCCGCCGGACGAGTTGGCCAACATCCCGACCGTTCCGGACTCCCTTACGGGATCTCTCGATGCTCTCGAGGAGGACAACGAGTTCCTGCAGGCCGGTGGAGTGTTCCCCGCAGATCTCATCGAGACATGGATCGACTACAAGCGGACCAACGAGGTGGACCCGATCCGTCTGCGTCCGCACCCGCACGAGTTCGAGATGTACTACGACATCTGATCTCAATCGACTCCCTCCGCGTCGATTCGCCTCGCGCGCCTGGGAAACGCAGAAGCCCCGGATTCGTCCGGGGCTTCTGTCGTGTTCGCCTACTGCTCGCCGTAGAAGACTCGCTCGGTGACTGAGCGTGCCCGTCGCGTCGTTCGTAGGTACTCGTCCTTGAGTTGACTTCCATCGCTTCCGTGGTGACGAAGAACAGCCGCGAGGGCCGAGAGTTCAGTCATGTCACTCGGCAATGAGTCACTCGGTCGCGCCTTCACCAGCATGATCGCGTTTCGGATCGCTGTCGCAAGTAGCCACGCTTCCCGAAGCGTTCGGGCATCCGCGCCGTTCAGCAGCCCTGCGTCTACGCAAGCCTGCAGCCCATCGAGGGTGCCCGTTGTCCGCAACGTGGGATGTTGCCCTGAGTTCTCCATCTGCAGTAACTGCACCGTCCATTCGACATCGGACAGGCCACCGCGACCGAGCTTGGTGTGAACGGTCGGATCGGCGCCCCGCGGCAATCGCTCCGCCTCCATGCGGGCCTTGAGCCGTCGGGCCTCGCGCACGGCCCCGAGATCGAGTCCGTCCGCCGGCCAACGCAGTGGATCGATGAGTTCAGTGAATGCCTGCCTGAGTTCCTGCGGTCCGGCGATGGGCAACGCGCGCAGCAGCGCTTGCGCCTCCCACGGAGACGACCACCGCTCGTAGTAGGCCGCATAGGACGCCAGTGAGCGCACGAGCGGTCCCGCTTTACCTTCCGGCCGTAGGTCCGCATCGAGGTCTAGGGGAGGGTCGCTCGAGGCGGACATCAGAAGGGATCGCAGTTCTTCCGCGATCAAGGTGGCTTGCCGTCCTGCGTCGGTTTCGTCCGCTTCTTGCCGGGGTTTGTGGACGAACATCACATCTAGGTCGCTGCTGAAGCCGAGTTCGCAACCACCGAAGCGCCCCATGGCGATCACGCAGACATCGGTGAGTTGCTGCCCATCACCCACAACGGATCGTGTCGCCACGGTCAGCGCGCTGTCCACGGTGACGCGGGCGATGGCCGACAGTGCATCCCCGACCTCACGGACATCGACGCTGTCTGTCAAGTCGGCAACGGCGATGCGGAAAAGCTCTCGACGACGCAGGCTGCGAATGGCGGCCACCGCGGTGATCGGCGCCTCTTGCCGTTGTACGAGCGCCGCCGCCTCGGTGGCGAGCGAGGCTTCGCTTCGCGGCCGAAGTTCCTCATCGTCGGCGAGCATCCGCACTGACTCTGGTGCCTGCAAGAGCAGGTCGGTTGCGTATCGACTCGCCGACATCATGAACGCGAGACGTTCGGCCGCAGCGGACTCGTCGCGTAGCAGCCGCAGGTACCACGGTGTGGCGCCGAGTGCGTCGCTTACTTGCCTAAAGCCCAGCAGCCCCGCATCGGGGTCGGGGCCGTCCGCAAACCAGCCCAGCATGACCGGTAGCAGTGTTCGTTGAATGGCTGCCCGTCGCGACACCCCGCTAGTCAGCGCCTGCAGGTGGCGAATCGCCCCGGCCGGGTCGGAGTATCCGAGGGCCTCAAGACGCTCCTGAGCTGCCTGGAGGGACAGTCGTGCTTCCCCGGCTTCCAGGCGCGCAACGGAGGCCAGCAACGGCCGGTAGAAGAGTTTCTCGTGTAGGCGACGAACTTGACGCTGGTGTGATTTCCATTGGTCGATGAGTTCGCGGACCGGTTCGCTTCGCAACCCGATGGAGCGCGCGAGAACCCGTAGCTCCACGTCGTCTTCGGGCAGCGTATGTGTTCGCCGCAATCGACGCAGTTGCAAGCGGTGCTCGAGTGTGCGCAGGAATCGATAGGCATCAGCGAGTGCTGATGCATCCCCCCTGCCGACGTACCCCCACGTGGCGAGAGCCTCTAAAGCGACGAGGGTCGTGGCGCTGCGCAGCATCACGTCACTGCGTCCGTGCACGAGTTGCAGCAACTGGACCGAGAATTCGACGTCGCGAAGACCGCCGGGGCCTAGCTTGATCTCTCGTTCGGCGATGTTGGCTGGGATGTGATCCTCCACCCTCTTACGCATGGATTGCACATCCGCAACGAAATCGGGGCGATCGGCCGCTTTCCACACCAGCGGAGATATCGCGTCCATGTATCGGGTGCCGAGGTCCACGTCACCCGCGCAGAATCGCGCCTTCAACAGAGCTTGGAATTCCCAGGTGCTGGCCCAGCGTTCGTAGTAGCCAAGGTGCGACGGGAGGGTGCGGACCAGCGCACCTTGCTTTCCTTCCGGACGCAAGGCGGCATCGACTTCCCAGATCGATCCCTCCGCGGTCACCTCTGAGCAGGCCCGCATCAACCCTGCCGCGAGGAGCGATGCTGCGCGAAGGGCATCGGATTCGTCACAGCCGTCTGCTGCTTCGGCGACGAAGATGACATCGACATCGCTGATGTAGTTCAGTTCCCGCCCGCCGCACTTACCCATACCGATGACGGCGAGCCTGCACGTAAAAGCCGATTTACCGACCTCGTGGCGGGCGATGGCCAGAGCCGCTTCCAACGTCGCATCGGCGAGATCACTCAGCCACGCCGCCACGGACTCCATTCCGGCCAAGCCGCTTAGGTCCCGAACAGCAATGCCCAATAGCCACCGCCGGTACGCGACCCGCAGCGCATCAACCACCGATCCGCCCTCAGCGGGCGCCTCGGCGACGGGTTCTTGCGACTGCGGTATCGCACCGACGGCTCTCAGCAACGAGGCTCGAGCTTCCACTGGGGATGGGGGTTGCGTCAATCGGTCTGCATCCGCGAGCAAGTCCAGGCTCGCGTGATCGCGCACCAGGAAGTCACCCAACGCCTCCGAGGCACCCAACACGTCGATCACGCGACCGCGAAAAGCCTCATCAGCGCCAAGACCAGCCCGGAGGCGGCCTTCGCATCCTTCGACGACGCGCAGGAACTGACGAAGGGCCATATCGGGGTCGGCCGCGGAGCCGAATTGGTCGGCGACTCCTGCGAGTACCTCATCGTCGTCGAACGGTTGGAGTGTCCGCAACGAGTCCAGCAGTGCTCGAGCCTTCTCCGGCTCGACGAAACCCCCACGTGCGAGACCGCCTGCAGCCGATGAGTGACGATCGCTCATGAAGCCCGACCCTAAGTGTCCAAGTTGCCCTAGAGCTTCGGCAGGTAGCGGTCCAATTCCCAGGACGTCACTTGCTTGCGGTACTCCTCCCACTCCGCGCGCTTGTTACGCAGGAAGAAGTCGAAGACGTGCTCACCGAGGGTTTCGGCGATCAATTCGGATTTCTCCATCGCCGTGATGGCCTGATTCAGCGATCCCGGGAGCGGATCCATGCCCAGTGCGCGCCTTTCCGCGGAAGTCAGGCCCCACACGTCGTCCTCGGAGCCGGGCGGCAGCTCGTAACCCTCGTCGATTCCCTTGAGCCCGGCGGCCAGCAGGACCGAGTACGCCAGATACGGATTCACTCCGCTGTCCATCGCTCGGTATTCGACTCGCGTGCTGTTGCCCTTCGATGGTTTGTACATCGGCACCCGAATCAGCGCGGAGCGGTTGTTGTGACCCCAGCAGATCCACGCGGGTGCTTCTCCCCCACCGGCGAGCCGCTTGTAGGAGTTCACCCACTGGTTGGTGACCGCGGTGATCTCCGGAGCGTGCGTGAGCAGTCCGGCGATGAAGGAACGCGCGACTTTCGAGAGTTGGAAATCAGCTCCGGCCTCGTGGAACGCGTTGCGATCACCCTCGAACAAGGACAGGTGCGTGTGCATGCCGCTGCCGGGTTCATCGCGGAAGGGCTTCGGCATGAACGTGGCGAACAGCCCCTGCTCCATCGCGACTTCTTGAACCACGAGCCGGAAAGTCATGAGGTTGTCGGCGGTGGTCAGGGCGTCCGCGTACCGAAGGTCGATCTCTTGTTGCCCAGGTCCGCCTTCGTGATGACTGAACTCGACCGAGATCCCCATCGCTTCCAAGGTGGTGATCGCCTGTCGACGGAAGTCGTGGGCAACGCCGTGAGGAGCGTTGTCGAAGTAGCCGTATTGGTCGATCGGTTCGGGGACAGTTCCCGGGCTCGGGCGTTCCTTGAACAGGTAGAACTCGACCTCGGGATGGGTGTAGAAGCTGAAACCTTGATCTGCGGCTTTCGTCAACGTCCGTTTGAGAACGTAACGAGGATCGGCGTACGAGGGTGAGCCGTCCGGCATCAAGATGTCGCAGAACAGTCGAGCCACTCCCGGCCCCTCACTGCGCCACGGCAGGATCGCGAACGTGCTCGGGTCGGGTTTGGCGAGCATGTCGGACTCGTGCACCCGGGCGAAGCCTTGGATCGCGGATCCGTCGAAGCCGATGCCCTCTTCGAATGCGCCCTCGAGTTCCGCGGGTGCGATCGACACCGACTTCAAGGTTCCGAGAACATCGGTGAACCACAGTCGAACAAATCGGATGTCGCGCTCTTCGATCGTGCGCAGCACGAACTCTGCTTGCTTTTCCACGAGTCCATAGTGCGCCGTGTCGTGTTACAGCCGCGTAACAGACTCCCCGGGGTAGGTACTCTCCACGGGTGAACGTCCTGCGCATCGCCCTAGGCCAGGTGAATCCGACCGTGGGCGACTTGGAAGGCAATGCCCGCCTGATTCGCCAGGCGGCCGCCGACGCTGCCGCCGGACAGGCGGATCTGCTGATTTTTCCTGAGATGGTGCTCACCGGATATCCCGTCGAGGATCTGTCACTACGCCCGTCCTTCCAGCAGGCATCCCGGCTCGCGATGAGCGCCCTCGCCCGCGACATTGCCGACGATGGGTTCGGGGACCTCACCTGCCTGATCGGCTACCTCGACCACAGCGATGACGACGACGCCGCCGATACGGTCGGGCGACCCCGTGGGGGTCCGGTGAACAGTGCCGCACTCGTTCATCGTGGCGCCGTTCTGGCCCGGTACGACAAACACTTCCTGCCCAATTACGGCGTCTTCGACGAGGCTCGGTATTTCGTGCCCGGCGAGGAACCCTTGGTGTTCGAGATGAACGGCCACCGTGTGTGCGTCGGCATCTGCGAGGACTTGTGGAGGCAGGGAGGCCCGGTCCAATGGGCCCGGGAGTTCGATGCAGACTTGTTGGCGGTGTTGAACGCATCCCCCTACGAGCGGATGAAAGACGATCGACGGCTAGAACTGTGCGTCGAACAGGCCCAAGCCAGTGGATCGGCTGTCGCTTACGCCAACATGACCGGAGGGCAGGACGAACTCGTCTTCGACGGTGACTCGCTCGTCGTAGATGCTGCGGGGCAGCTTCTGCAGCGAGCGTGTCAGTTCGATTCCCAGATCGTCTTTGCTGACCTCACGGCAACGCGCGTCACACCGTCGTCACGTGATGACGTGCACGTGTCGATTCCTGCGTCGAGCACGTCGGCACGCGAGCATGCACCACTGACTCCCGCCCACACCTCGCGTTTCGATGATTCCGCTGAGTTGTACGCCGCGCTGCGCCTGGGACTGGCCGACTATGTGAACAAGAACGGTTTCACAAGCGTCCTACTCGGACTCAGTGGTGGGATCGACTCGGCGTTCGTCGCCGCACTCGCGGTCGATGCTCTGGGTGCTGATCGAGTGTTCGGGGTGGCTATGCCGAGTCGCTATTCCTCGTCCCACTCGGTGCAGGACGCGCACGACCTGGCGGAACGAACCGGTCTGACCCTGCGCGACGTACCTATCGGCCCGATGTTCGACGCCTTCCAGTCGAGCTTGCACCTCACCGGGCTCGCCGAGGAAAACCTGCAGGCCCGCATTCGGGGCATGGTGTTAATGAGCCTGTCCAACGCCGAGGGGCACTTGGTGTTGGCGACCGGTAACAAGAGCGAGCTGTCCGTCGGCTACTCCACCATCTACGGCGACGCGGTCGGTGGCTTCGCACCCATCAAGGACGTTCCGAAGACGCTGGTGTGGGAGTTGGCGCGGTGGCGCAACGAGCAGGCCGAGTCCGCTGGGTCCACCGGGCCGATTCCGCCACGATCGATCACCAAGGAACCATCCGCGGAGCTCAGCCCGGACCAGAAGGACTCCGACTCGCTTCCCGACTACCAGGATCTCGACAGCGTGCTCGAGGCGTACGTCGACGACGACACAGGCGCGTCGGAACTCGTGGCCGCCGGCTTCGACGCTGCGCTGGTCGAGCGCATCGTGCGCCTGACGGATGGCGCTGAGTACAAAAGGCGCCAATACCCCCCGGGAACCAAGATCGGGGTTCGTGCCTTCGGGCGCGACCGTCGACTACCGATCACCAATCGGTGGCGCGAACGCCCCGAGTTGGACTCCTAGGCCTCCGACTCGCGCGGCTTGCCTGCTGGGGGTTCGCTCTTAGTCGGGACAGGTATGTGGGGTAGGCCGAAGCCGACGATGAGTGCGGCGATGACGACGACGGACGCCGAGATGATCGAGGTCACGTGGCTAGCAGCGAGGAAGTCGGCATAGGCAATGGCTGTCAACGAGTCGATGACCGCCTCGGGGACACCGGACTCGGCCGCCGAGGTCAGCACCTGCTGGGTCGCCACGATGGACTCGCTCGCTGCGGCGAACGCTCCCTCAGGCAGCGCCTGAGAGGCGTCGTCGGGTAGTTCGGTACTGCTCGCCGCCAGGTTCGCCGCGTACTGGGTAGCGAGCACGGTGCCCACGATCGCTACCCCCAGAGCGCCACCGACTTGCCGCACCGTGTTCTGCACAGCCGAGCCCGCCCCGGCCCGGGCCAATGGCAGAACGTTTTGCATCACCGTGGAGGCCGGAGCGATGACCAGGCCGATGCCAAGCCCGAAGAGGAAGAAGCCCCCCAGGAGCAGCCACAAGGGCGTGTCGATCTGAACGAAGACCAGTGCGGTCAGAGCGAAAGCAACGAGCACGAGGCCACTGGTCATCACCGCTCGGTAGCCGAATCGTGCGACCGTCGTCGCACTTCGGGGTGCGGCAAGGAGTTGTCCGACGGCGAAGGGGATGAAGCACAGTCCCGCTGTCAGGGTGTCGAATCCGCGCAGAATCTGCAGGTAGAACGGGAGCGTGAAGGTGATGCCCGTGAGGGCGAAGAAGGACAGCGACACGGCCGCGATACTGATGGCGTACCCGCGGTTGCGGAACAAGCTCACATCGAAACTCGGATGGTCGCTTCGGTACTCCAGATACAGGAACAGCGCGATGACGGCGATGCCCGCGACTATCGGACCGAGAACCATCGCATCGATCCACGTGCGGGTTTCGGATGCGTGGATGATTCCGTACACCAACAGGACCAGCCCGACGATCGACAGCACGAGCCCGAGCACGTCCAACTTTCGCCCGTCGGGGTTCCGCGTTTCCGGAACAACCCTCCAGATAGCGAACAGTCCGACGGTCACGATCGGCACGTTGATCAAGAAGACCGATCCCCAGGCATTTCCGGTCAGTGGTGCGAACCATTGGGGGTTCTGCAGCAATGCTCCACCCAGAACAGGCCCGAGGGCCACGGCCGCTCCCACGGCGCCCGCCCAGGTGCCGATCGCTCGTCCTCGCTCGTGAGGGGGAAAGACGACCGTGATGATCGCCAGCGTTGTCGGCAGCACAGCAGCGCCGCCGATGCCCATCACCGCTCGGAACCCGATCAACATCTGCGGCGTCGAGGCGAAGGCGCAGGCTGCGGAGGACAGACCGAACACGATCAAACCCACGACGAGGATGCGCTTGCGTCCATACCGATCGCCGAGCACTCCCCAGGTGAACAGCAGAGCTGCAAACACCAGGATGTAGGAATCCACCGCCCACACCAGCTCGCCCTGGGTCGCTTCCAGTTCGCTCTGGATGGTTGGCAGCGCGATATTCAGAATCGTGTTGTCGAGAACGACGACGAGCAGGCTGACGATGAGAACGCTGAGGATCGCCCAACGCCGGGGGTGTCCCTCGCCCGAGACCATCCAGCGATCGGCGTCTTCGGACGGGGGCTGCATGCAGCCTCCGATCGGGCCCGGTGGGCTCCGCCGGAGGGGGTCCACGAATGAAAGCCACATGTTACTTGCGGGTCGTTTGGGTCCAGTTGTCGATACGTGGCATGATTTTGTCATCCGGGGACTCCACACGGGAGCCTCGAGATGGGAGTTTCACCATGTCTCGTCATTCTTCTGTTCGGCGCGTGACGATGCGCGACCTCCAGGTGCGCACCGATAAGGGTCAGCCTTGGACCATGGTCACCGCGTACGACGCGCTCACCGCGGGTGTCATCGAGCAGGCTGGTGTCCCTACGTTGTTGGTCGGCGACTCAGCCGCGATGGTGGTTCACGGCCACGACTCGACCATTCCGATCACGGTCGACGAGATGCTCCCGTTGGTGTCCGCTGTGGTTCGCGGCACCGAGCAGGCTCTCGTCGTCGCCGATCTACCGTTCGGCTCCTACCAAGAGGGCCCCGCGCAAGCCCTGGCAACCTCGGCTCGCTTCATGAAGGAGGCTGGCGCGCACGCGGTGAAGTTGGAGGGTGGCCACAGCGTTCTGCCCCAAATCGAAGCACTCGCAGGTGCCGGGGTTCCGGTCATCGGTCACCTCGGACTCACCCCCCAGTCGGTGAACCTGCTCGGGGGTTACCGGGTGCAAGGTCGCGGAGAGAGCGGCCAACGATTGCTCCAGGACGCGAAGGCATTGGAGTCAGCCGGTGCGGCGGCGGTTGTTCTCGAAGTGGTCCCGGCGGACCTCGCGGCCTCAGTGACCGAGGTCTTGAGTATTCCCACCATCGGCATCGGGGCCGGGGTGGCCACGGATGCGCAGGTGATCGTGTGGCAGGACCTCCTCGGTCTCACCCCGGATCCTGCGCCGCGTTTTGTTCGCCGCTACGCGAACCTCAGAGAGGTCATGGCAGGAGCTGTGTCGTCATGGGTGCACGACGTCGAGACGCGTAGCTACCCGGCTGAGGAACACACGTACGCCTGACCATCGGGCTAGCTGTCCGCTGGGATTCGGCTGACTACCAATCGTCTAGACGTCGGTGACTCGTACTCCGGCGTGCACTTTGTAGCGGCGATTCATCGAGATCAGATTCGCGGTGAACGCCTCGACCTGACCGGCGTTGCGCAGACGCCCGCCGTAGACGCCGCGTATTCCATCGATACGACCTGCAAGGGCCTGCACAGCGTCCGTTGCGTCGCGGTCGTCACCGAGAACAAGAACGTCCGTTTCGATCGAGCTCACACTGTCGTCAAGCAACAGGACTGCGGAGATGTGATGGAAGGCGGCAACAACGGAGGAGTCCGGCAGAACCGACGCCGCCTGTTGCGCGGCGGATCCTTCTTCGACGGATAGCGAGAACGCCCCCTGCTTGTCGAATCCCAGCGGGTTAACGCAATCCACAACGATCTTGCCTGCGAGATCGGCGGCAAGGGATTCGAGGAGTTCTCGGTGGCCATCCCACGGCACCGCCACGATGACGATGTCGCCAAACCGTGCCGCGTCTGCGTTGCTGCCACCAGCAACCCCTGAGCCGATCTCCGCTGCGATCGACTGTGCACGATCTGCTGATCGAGAACCGATCATCACCGACAGCCCGGACCGCGCGAGACGTTGCGCAAGGCCGCGTCCTTGTTCACCTGTGCCACCGAGAACGCTGACGTTCATGGCGTCGATGTTCGGTAGTTCTCGCGGATCACGTGTTCCTGATGTCGTCGTCATGAGAATGAATAGTGCCAGAACAACGTCACATGCACACCATCAGTAACGCGTCAGCGCACAAAGACACGTTCGCGCATAAAGAATTGTGTGCTTGACAACGCGACACGACGACACGAAACAACCCGTAAGTCTTTGCGTTTGCCCCCTACCTCTGTCAATGTTTCACTAGTGGACTCTGCAATGAGTGCAGGGCCAACGACACGGGAGGCAACGTGGCGGTCGCAAAGAAGACTGCGCGCAAGGCGTCAAAGAAGAAAGCGGCGCCTCGCAAAGCAGCCAAGAAGGCAACCAAGCGCACGGCCAAGAAGGCAACCAAGCGCACGGCCAAGAAGGCAACCAAGCGGACAGCCAAGAAGGCAGCCAAGAAGCGCCCAGCAAAGCGCACCGCAAAGAAGGCAGCCAAGA
>ERZ891134.510-NODE-510-length-32213-cov-6.398035_pt1 | contig 32213 bp, 30 predicted proteins | sample MGYA00520888_ERZ891134 | MGnify/ENA primary metagenome ERZ891134 (study PRJEB32303, sample SAMEA104408692) | aquatic metagenome | biome: Brackish water; feature: Coastal; material: water | place: Baltic Sea | collected 2014-10-23 | depth 10 m ... | reverse complement strand
CTATATTCGCATCAGTACGATGCGCACCGCTCAACGCCGTCTCCCAGTCGAGCGTCTTGTGCCCATCGGCAAGGGCCAGCGGCGCCAAAAGTGTCAGTAAAACCAACGAAAACCGTTTCATAGTCAACTCCTATTAAGAAATTTGCGTATATACCCTCGATACGCCGTCCAACATGCCAATAATACCCGCAAGTCGCGTTCAAGGGGATCCATGCAGCAACAATACGTCATTACATTTGCAGGCGCCGATAGAACAGGCCTCGTCGAAACCCTTGCCGACCTGGTCAAAGCCCACGGCGGCGATTGGCAGCAAAGCGAGCTTACTCGACTCGGGGGTGCGTTTGCAGGCGTCATCTTAGTCTCTGTCTCCAGCGAGGGGTTTGAAGCCCTCGATCAAGCGGTTCAGACCGGCGGGAATACGAATCTTTCGATTCACCTGACTCGAGCAACCGCTGAACCTCACATTGAACCGAACCTACGCTTGACATTGACCGGGCCTGATCGACCCGGAATCGTCTATGAGGTTACGCATGAACTTGCGGAGTTACAGATCAATATTCTCCATTTCAGCTCCCACGTCCAAAGTGGCGCCTGGTCTGGTGAAGCTCTTTTTATCGCAGACTTAGAGACACGTACTCCTACTAACTTAGACCTTGATGAACTGCGCGATCGCTTAGACGCGGTCGAAGAAAAAATGACCCTCGAAATCGATATTGAATCTGATTCGGCTTAAGGCCTGCGCCGCAACCATCGCAGTAAAAAACCCGAAGGCACCGCGATTAACGCCAGTAAAAAGACACCCTGAACACTAAGCCATACGTAATCGAGCAGCTTGTCGGCGGACACGCCCACAATATCGACGGCACCCCAGAACAATGCCAGTGTGGCCAGCACACCCAAAACTGCTGTCCGGAATGCACGAACCTGTCGTTTACTAGTCACGCAGCGTCTCCCATTAGATGATCGGAGTTGGGGACATCACGTCTGCGTTTTGACCGCGGTGGCGCAAGGCGTGATCGATCAAAACAAGCGCAAGCATCGCTTCTGCAATAGGCACGGCCCTGAGGCCCACGCATGGATCGTGCCGACCCGTGGTAATGACGTCCGCGGGATCGCCGTTAACATCAATGGACTGACCCGGTACTTGTATGGACGAGGTTGGCTTCAGAGCGAGACCCACCGTAATGGGTTGGCCACTGGAGATTCCACCCAACACACCGCCGGACTGATTACTTAAGAAACCGTCACTGCTGAGCTCGTCACGATGCTCACTGCCGCGCTGGTTAACGACACCAAAGCCTGCACCAATCTCGACACCTTTGACCGCGTTAATCCCCATCATTGCTGAAGCAATATCGGCATCAAGACGATCAAAAATAGGCTCTCCCCAGCCCGGAGGCAGCCCCTCTGCGTGGACCTCAAGCTTTGCCCCAATGGAGTCGCCATCACGACGAATTTGGGTCATAAACTCCTCAATCTTCGGAATTAGATCTCGATCACCGCAAAAAAATGGGTTGGTTTCAACGAGATCCCAATCTGTTTTCGTGACCGTCAAAGGTCCAAGAGCACTCAAGCAGCCTCGAATACTCACCCCGTAACGCTCGCTTAACCATTTCTTTGCGATCGCACCCGCCGCCACGCGCATTGCTGTTTCGCGCGCCGAGGAGCGACCTCCCCCTCTATAGTCGCGAAAGCCATACTTCTGCTGATAGGTGTAATCTGCGTGCGCAGGCCGAAATACGTCTTTTATTTTGCTGTAGTCCTTCGACTTCTGATCAGCGTTCATGATCAGCAAACCAATCGGTGTCCCCGTGGTCTTGCCCTCAAACACTCCCGAAAGAATCTGTACCTCATCGGGCTCTTTGCGCTGCGTCGTAAAACGCGATGTTCCTGGCTTCCTTCTATCAAGATCTGGCTGTAGATCGGCGGCAGAGAGCTCAAGCCCCGGGGGGCAACCGTCGACAATGCAACCCAAACCGCTCCCGTGACTTTCGCCAAAGGTGGTCACCGTAAATAGACGGCCAAACGAATTACCTGACATTGCATCTTCCCAACTGATTACGCATTTCAGAGCCCCTCAAGACACGCCCTGCTTTGCCGCCCATTGTGCCAGATCTTGAGCCATAAAAATCGCCACGCCCTCACCACCGTGCTCAAGCTCCACCCACAGCGGTACTAAGTCCTCAGACAGATTTTCCAGCGCCGCGACGCTATACCCGACCTCTAAGACCAATAACCCCTCAGGCTTGAGTATACGGGCCGCATCCCAAAGCAACAGGCTAACTAGGTCGAGTCCGTCGTCGCCGCCATCGAGCGCAAGTCCTGGCTCATGGAGATACTCAGCTGGCAAATCTTGCATGTGCTCGGCGTCAACATACGGGGGATTCGCCAAAATAATGTCAACCGACTCGCCGGCACACCACGACAGCAAATCTGCTTGAACAACACCATCGACCGGATGGTCCTCCCGGTTCTCTTGTGCCAGTGACAACGCATCCCCATCAAGATCACTGAGTACCACAAGGGCAGCCGGATACGCCGTCTTTGCCAACATGCCTAAGCTTCCACCGCCACAGCACACGTCAACAATAACTGCAGGGGAAGGACCGCTATACCACGGTGCAAAGTCCGACATAATTAACGATGCGACAGGTGAGCGAGGGACTAACGCTCGCGCATCGCTCTTAAAGCAAAGAGGGCCCAGCCAAGCAACTTGAGTGATGTACGCTAACGGTAATCGCGCGACACAACGCTTACTGACAAACTCATCGAGACGCTGTCGCGCATGCTCGGGATACTCAACCTCTAGAATCTCTGCGCCTGTACCCGTTGGTGAGCGGTCAGCTGCCGTCAGCACAAGCGCCACTGCCTCGTCGTGCGCAGAGTCATACCCGTGGCCAAAAAAAACATCGGCCCTGATAAGCGCGTCTTCGGTATCGATCAGCATGTCACGAAATGTTGGCACAGGTAGAGAGGCCCTAGGTAAAATGACATGATAACAGCTGACCTTTACCAATGCCGCGGCACACTGACGCAAACTCAAGTAAGGAGGCGCTAATTAAGACGCTCTATTAGGCGAGAGCAGAACTGAGATGAGCCTTCAAAATCTCTCCAAGCGCAACGACATCACCCTCGAGGTGAAAATGGTGAGGACCCGGCACCATTAAACGGCTAAATTGAGCGGCGTATTGGGCAATCTCGTCGACACGCTGCTGGGCCTCTTTGCTCGTGAAAAAACCATCCTCACCCAAGACAAGGAGCACAGGGCATTGCAGAGACGCATAGAAGGAATTTGTTGTGGCCTCTGACAGTTTCACGTAGCTGCCACCAAACAGCCGAGGATCACTGAGCAAGAGCCATCCTTCATCAAGCTGCCTCAGGGCCCGCGGAATCAAGGTCTCCGCGTTTTCTCGTGTAAATCCATACCGTGTTCGCGCTGTAACAAAATCCTCTACGGTGTCGAAAATACGGGGCGGCCTGCTCGTATACCTACCCTTCTCCGACAGCGATGAGCGAAACAACTCCGCCCCATCATCGTTTTCAAACGAGCGAGAGATCATGCCATCAAGCATGGTGACTGTGGCGCAACGCTCGCCCAAGGCCACCGCAAGCACACCCGCAATGCCAGCACCTCGACTGTGCCCAATGACATGGACTGTTTCGAGGTCGAGTTGATCGACAATCCCTATGAGCTGAGGGACATCATCCCAAATGTGATACGACGAATCGGGCGATCGATGGCTACTCAACCCATGACCGGATAAGTCCAGTGTTATAACGCGATAGTCCGTCAGGAGCGGCGCCAATTTGGCGAAACTCAGCGCATTGTCCAACCACCCGTGGATGGCGATAACCGTCGGCAACGACGATGAGCCCCAGCATAATCCGCGATACGTCAGACCGTCGACAACAAACTCAACGCTTGAGGGGTCAGCGCTCACTGATGATACCCAAAAGGCTCACAGCGCAGAAGCTCGGCGCCGCCACGAGACGCAAGGGTGACCTGCATAGTCGCAAAGCCACTGGGATGAAGGCTTGCGTGCTCCACCGAGTCACACCACACATTGATCAGGTGAGACAGGTACGGCTGATGGCCGACAACCAACTGGTGATCACAGTTCGGCTCTAGAAAAAGCCCCTGAACGTAATCTGCGTGGCCGGGGGCCAGCTTCTCGCACTCTTTCGTCATCGAAAACGCGAGAGCGTCATGAAGCAAAGACGCTGTTTGCTGGGCTCGAACCAAGGGACTGTGCGTACACAGGCTCGGAGCGATGACGCCGCTCCGTTGACACCAGCCCTTGAACAGTTCAGCGCTCGCCGTAACGTGAGACACACCATGCGCCGTGAGCGTCCTATCCGCATCACGAGCAGCACTGCCTGCCTCACCGTGACGCCAAACCGTGACTAACACGTCATGCACTCATCTCAACCAAGAGCCTGTTCATTCGAGAGACGTAACTTGCCGGGTCCTCTAACTGAGAGCCTTGTGCGAGTGTGGCCTGATCCAAGAGAATTAGGGCCAGATCGGCGAACCGGTCTTCATCTGACTCACTGTCCATGCGCTTTACCAAGCCGTGGTCGGTGTTCACCTCTAGGATCGGCTGACTGTCCGGTAACTCCTGACCAGCAGCCTCTAAAATGCTGCGCATCTGCGCGCCAAGTTCGTGCTCGCCGACGACTAGACAGGCTGGAGAGTCGGTCAACCGAAGCGTTGGTCTCACCTCGCTGATTCGACTGCCCAAAGCCTCTTTGAGTCGCTTAAGGAGCCCCTCATTGTCAGTCTTGGCCGCCTCAAGTTCAGCCTTCTCCTCATCGGTGCTCTCACCCAGATCCAATTCACCCTTGGCAATGTCCTTCAGTGCCTTGCCGTCAAACTCGTTAAGGTGCCCCATGAGCCAGTCATCAATTCGATCTGACAACAGCAACACTTCTATGCCCTTCTTTCTGAAAACCTCAATATGTGGGCTATTTTTCGCCGTGACATGGTTGTCAGCAACCACGTAGTAAATGGCATTCTGTCCTTCCTGCATCCGGGACACATAACTCGTCAACGACACGTTTTGAGTGTCGTCGTCGGTGTCTGTAGACGCGAATCGCAGTAACTCGGCAATCTTCTCACGATTTGCAAAGTCCTCTCCTGGACCTTCTTTAAGCACATTGCCAAAGACATTCCAAAACGTCTGGTACTTGTCGGGGTCGGATTTCCCCATTTTACCCAACATGTCCAAAACTCGTTTCGTCACCGCGCTCCTGAGCGAATCAACCTGAGGGCTTTGCTGGAGTATTTCTCGTGAAATATTGAGCGGTAGATCTTGGGAGTCTAAAACGCCCTTCACAAAGCGTAGATACAGCGGCAGAAACTGTTCAGCGTCATCCATAATGAAGGTCCGCTGGATGTAGAGTTTTAGCCCACGTGCACCGTCACGATTCCACAGGTCAAAGGGCGCCTGACTGGGCAAGTAGAGTAATGACGTGTAATCGAGTTTCCCTTCTACTCGATTGTGGCCCCAGCTCAGTGGCTCCTGATAGTCACTGGACACGTGCCGATAAAACTCTTTGTACTCCTCGTCGCTCACCTCCGAGCGACTGCGCGTCCAGAGTGCTTTTGCCTCGTTAACACGCTCCCACGCAGGGCTTGCCGGCACTGCGTCTTCGTCGTCATTGTCATTGTCGACAGGTGGTGCTTGTTCGAGCATCAGAACCGGCACAGAGATGTGGTCTGAATATTTTTTTATGACGCTTCTGACACGAAACGGTGATGCAAACTCCTCTGCCTCACCATCCAAATGAAGTATCACTGTCGTCCCTGCGTCATCCCGAGTGGCCGAGTCAATACTGAACTCATCCTCTCCCGTTGACTCCCAGCGGGTTGCCTCATCACTTCCCGCCTTTCGCGAGATAACCTCAACACGGTCGGCAACAATGAATGAGGAGTAGAACCCGACACCGAATTGTCCAATAAGCTGACTGTCCTTTTGCTGATCGCCGCTTAGCTGTTCCATAAAGGCAGCCGTCCCGGATTTTGCAATCGTGCCAAGATTCTCAATGATGTCTTCACGAGACATGCCAATCCCATTGTCACTGATGGTCAGCGTCTTAGTCTCTTCATCAACATCGACACGCACTTGGTAACCCTCACCACCCACATCAAGACTGCTGTCTTCGATGGCCTGAAATCGGCGTTTATCGATAGCGTCTGAGGCGTTTGAAATCAGTTCGCGAAGGAAGATTTCGCGGTTTGAGTAGAGTGAGTGAATCATCAGCTGAAGCAATCGCTTCGCTTCTGTCTGAAAACCCATGGTTTGCTTAGAGGACATGTCGTATACCTGTATTAATAACCTGCACATCAGATGGGGTAATCGAGCAAATTTTTCAAGCCCCAGACCGTAAAAAAATTGAATTTGATTGGATAAAAAAAGCCCGCTCAAGGCGGGCTTTAGGACAGCGTCGAGAGCAATCTACCAGCCTGTGATCTCGGCCATGGCACTGCCAATATCGGCAAGTGATCGGACCGTCTTAACGCCCGCGTCTTCAAGCGCTGCAAATTTCTCGTCGGCCGTTCCCTTGCCCCCGGAAATAATGGCTCCCGCATGTCCCATGCGCTTGCCTGCGGGAGCAGTTACGCCCGCAATATACGACACCACAGGTTTGGTCACGTTGTCTTTAATAAACGCCGCAGCTTCCTCTTCGGCTGATCCACCGATCTCACCAATCATGACGATAGACTCTGTTGCGTCGTCCTCTTGGAACAGACCCAAGATGTCGATGAAGTTAGAGCCCGGAATGGGGTCACCACCAATACCGACGCAGGTTGACTGACCAAAGCCCGCGTCCGTCGTTTGCTTCACCGCCTCGTAGGTCAAGGTGCCGGAGCGCGAAACAATACCAACTTTGCCGGGAAGATGAATGTGTCCTGGCATAATACCAATTTTACTCTCGCCCGGCGTGATAACGCCTGGACAGTTTGGACCAATAAGACGCACACCGAGCTCGTCACAGCGCACCTTTGCATCCAACATATCGAGTGTTGGAATGCCCTCGGTAATACAAACGATTAGCTCTACACCAGAATTCGCAGCCTCTAAGATTGAATCCTTGCAAAACGGCGCGGGCACATAGATGACCGACGCGTTAGCACCGGTTTGGCTGACAGCGTCAGAAACGGTGTCAAAAACCGGCAGGCCTAAATGCGCTTGCCCGCCCTTGCCCGGGGTTACACCACCGACCATCTTCGTGCCATAAGCAATGGCTTGCTCCGAGTGAAAAGTGCCCTGAGAGCCCGTGAAGCCCTGGCAAATAACGCGCGTATTGGAATCAATCAAAATACTCATGCAGCACCTCCTGCGGCAGCGACAACCTGTTGAGCGGCATCGGTCAAACTTGTTGCGGCAATAATGTTCAAACCACTCTTGGCGAGGACATCCCGACCCAGCTCTGCGTTATTACCCTCCAGACGAACCACAACTGGGACCTCAACGCCCACTTCGTTGACGGCACCAATAACGCCTTCTGCAATGAGGTCGCAACGGACGATCCCGCCAAATATGTTAATCAACACGGCTTGCACGTTCTCGTCGCTTAAAATGATCTTAAAGGCCTCGGTCACGCGTTCTTTTGTAGCACCGCCCCCAACGTCTAAAAAGTTCGCAGGTTGACCGCCGTGAAGTTTCACGATGTCCATTGTTCCCATGGCCAGGCCAGCACCATTGACCATGCACCCAATATTGCCTTCCAGTGCAACATAGTTGAGCTCCCACTCGGCCGCCCTGGCTTCGCGCTCGTCTTCCTGCGAAGGGTCATGCATGGTCTGCAAGTCTTTGTGGCGATACATTGCATTGGAGTCGACAACAACCTTCGCGTCCAAACAATGCAAGTTCCCCTCGTCTGTAATGACCAGCGGATTAACCTCGATAAGGGCCAAATCCTTCTCTTTAAAAAGCTTAGCTAAGCCGTTGAATATATGAACAAACTGCTTAACTTGCTGACCTTTTAGACCCAGCTTAAATGCAAGCTCACGACCTTGGTAGGGCTGTGGCCCCGCCAACGGATCAATGGCTGCCTTCAGAATTTTCTCAGGAGTTTCCTCCGCGACCTTCTCAATTTCAACACCGCCCTCGGTAGACGCCATGAATACGATGCGCCGTGATGCGCGATCCACGACGGCACCGAGATACAGTTCGTCCGCAATGTCGGTACACGTCTCAACCAAAATTTTAGTCACTGGCTGTCCGTTTGCGTCGGTCTGATAAGTGACCAAGTTTTTACCCAGCCAAGCTTCGGCGAACGCGGCTGCTTCAGCCGGAGAATCCACTAACTTTACACCGCCCGCTTTACCACGACCGCCCGCGTGGACCTGAGCTTTGACCACCCATTTGTCCCCACCAATCGCTTTCGCAGCTTCCAGTGCCGCCTCAGGCGTGTCGACAGCTTTTCCGTCAGAAACGGGCAAGCCGTATTCCGCGAAGAGTGCCTTGCCTTGATATTCGTGCAAGTTCATACATCCCCCTTTATGAGTTTACGCAAGCGTTGCGCGCGCAACGCTTGGACCTTGACCGTATGAGTCTAGGATTTTAAAAAATAGTTTACCGACGTTTCTTGTTAGGCATGTGAATAGCCATGCCGTCGACGGCCAGAGCCGCTTCGTGAACAGCTTCTGACATAGTGGGATGCCCAAAAACCATAAGTTGCAGGTCTTCGGCGCTCCCACCGAACTCCATGGTAATGACCATCTGCTGTACTAGATCCGCGGCCGATGGCCCAATGGCGTGAGCCCCCAAAATTCGATCTGTCTTCGCGTCAGCCAAGAGCTTTACGAATCCATCGGTCTCGCCACTTGCCTGCGCGCGACCAATCGCAGCGAACGGAAATGATCCAGCCTTATAATCGACGCCCTCTGCCTTGAGCTCTTGCTCGGTCTTGCCCACTGCCGCAATTTCTGGGTGCGTGTAAATAATCGACGGCACACACTCATAATTCAGCTGAACGGGCTTACCGTGAATTCGCTCAGCGACCATAACACCTTCCTCAGAGCCCTTGTGCGCGAGCATCGGACCTCTCACGATGTCGCCTACCGCCCAGACACCCGGCGCTTCTGTGGCGCAACTGTCGTTAACGAAGACAAAACCGCGCTCGTCCATGGTCACACCCGAGTCTGATGCAAAGAGATCCTTGGTACGGGGTCTTCGCCCCACGGCCACAATCAGTCGATCAAACGCTTCTGTCTTACTTTCGCCCTTCTCGGTGTAACTGACCGTGACGGCATCATTTTTTACCTCAGTCCCTGTTACGAGCGCACTCAGACGAATATCAAGACCCTGCTTTTTGAATACTTTGGCGGCTTCCTTGCTGACTTGCGCGTCCATCATGGGTAAGAAATCGTCAAGTGCCTCAAATAAAACCACCTCAGACCCCAAACGACCCCAGACACTACCCAGCTCGAGACCAATAACACCGGCACCAATCACACCCAGTCGCTTAGGGACCGCGTCAAAGGTTAACGCGCCAGTACTGTCGACAATGACTGCGTCATCGGTGGGAGCGGGAGGGATAGCGACGGGCTCAGACCCGGCAGCCAACACCACGTGATCACCCGATAAAACCGATTTTGTTCCATCAGCGTGAGTGACCTCAACCTTTCGCCCAGCGAGCAGTTTGCCACTCCCCTGAACGACGGTGACGCCATTGTGCTGAAGGAGGGACGACACACCGCCGGTCAACTGCGTCACCACCTTATTTTTGCGCTTCATCATGCTCGCAACATTAATCGCCGGACGACCAACGTCGATACCGTGAACTGCAAAATCATCGCGCGCTTCGGCAAATTTGTGAGAGCTGTCGAGCAACGCCTTAGACGGAATGCAGCCCACATTGAGGCAAGTGCCACCAAAGACTGGCTTACCTTTATCGTCGCTCCAAGCCTCTACGACCGTCGTATTGAGACCCAGCTGCGCACACTTAATCGCACAAACGTAACCCGCAGGCCCAGAACCAATCACTATTACAGTATAAGCGTCACTCATGAGTTGACCTTACTCCCTAAAGTTGAAGCAGAATGCGTGACGGATCCTCAATGAGGTCCTTCACCGTGACTAAAAACTGAACCGCAGTCTTACCGTCGATCAAGCGATGATCGTAGGACAGCGCCAAGTACATCATCGGACGAATCACCACTGCGCCATCGACGGCGACAGGACGATCTTTGATCGTGTGCATACCCAGTATTGCAGTCTGCGGAGGGTTCAAAATGGGGGTCGATAACAAGGAACCAAAGACACCACCGTTAGACACCGTGAACGTTCCACCCGTCATTTCATCGATGGTGAGTTTCTTGTCTCGTGCTTTCAGACCCAAGTCTCTAATCGCAGCTTCTACATCGGCGATGCTCATAAAGTCGGCATCGCGCAAAACAGGAACCACCAACCCGTCGTCGGTGGAGACGGCCACGCCGATATCCTGATACCCGTGATAAACCACATCATTCGCATCGACCGAGGCGTTGACCTCAGGGAATCGCTTCAACGCCTCGCAGCACGCGCGCACGAAAAACCCCATAAAACCGAGTCGAGTCCCGTTATGGGTCTTCTCAAATTGATCTTTGTACTGCGAGCGAAGCTTCATTAGCGGCGCCATATCCACTTCGTTAAAAGTGGTCAGCATCGCCGTCTCTTGCGTCGCGGAAAGCAGGCGTTCGGCAATCTTTGCGCGCATCCGCGTCATGGGAACTCGCCGCTCTACTCGCTCGCTGGTCGGACCTTGTGGCTCGGCTACACCGGTGGCCACACTCGCCGGTGCAGGCACAGAAGACTGCACTACAGATTTGGCCGCAGGCGTCGATTCTGCGTGAGCCGTGGCCATAAAATTGACCACGTCTTCTTTATTGATGCGACCGTCTTTACCCGTACCTGCAATGGCGCGCGGATCCAACCTGTGCTCATCAATAAGTTGCCGAGCGGCCGGTCCCATCGGGACATCGGGACTCGCTGAGGCGGTGACCGACGCAGCAGCTTCAGAAGACGATTCAACAGCCTCAGAAACCTCACCCGGGGTGAGCTCAGCGAGAAGCGCCTCGCTTTCAATCGTATCTCCAACCTCTACAAGTATGCGGTCCAGACGGCCAGCCTCAGGGGCCACCACTTCCATGACCACCTTGTCAGTCTCAATTTCAACTAACAATTCGTCTCGCTGAACAAAGTCCCCTTCCTTCTTGTGCCACAGCGACACCTCACCATCGGCTACTGATTCAGGAAATGCCGGCGCTTTGATTTCTATTTTCATGATAATCGTCCGTTTTACTCACGTTTTAACAACCCCTCACCCCAGGGCTGCAGATATAAATGCCTCTTGCTCTTGCACATGCAACGCGGTGTAGCCCGCGGAAACTGATGCTGAAGGCGTTCGCCCTACATAACGAAGCTGAGCACCAAACATTGCCAGTGAAACCAACCGTCGCATTGAATCTTGAATCGAGTACCAAGCGCCCTGATTCATCGGCTCCTCTTGGCACCAAACAACGCTAGCCTCACGTGGGAATGCGCCGAGAATGCGTTTTAATTCTTCCTCAGGCAGCGGGTAGAGCTGTTCAACCCTAATGAGGGCGACATGCTCTGCACCCCGATCGGCGCGCGCCGCATCGAGGTCGTAGAAAACTTTACCCGAACACAGAACTACTCGAGTCACTTGCTGTTTATCGCTCACCTTCGCATCGTCGATGACGGGCTGGAAATGGCCGTTGGCCAGCTCATCGAGCGTTGACACCGCACTCTTGTGCCGTAGGAGACTTTTAGGAGACATGACGATGAGTGGCTTTCGCAGCGGCCTGACGCCCTGTCGGCGAAGCATATGAAATACTTGAGCCGGCGTTGTCGGCACACAAACCTGAATGTTTTCTTGCGCCGACAATTGAAGGTAGCGTTCAAGCCTTGCAGACGAGTGCTCTGGTCCTTGTCCCTCGTATCCGTGGGGGAGCAACATGGTCAGCCCACAAAGCCTTGCCCACTTGTATTCACCACTGGTGATAAATTGATCAATAACAACCTGGGCGCCATTGGCAAAATCACCAAACTGAGCCTCCCAAATCACCATCCCACTGGGAGACGTTGTGGCATAGCCGTACTCAAAGGCGAGAACAGCCTCCTCAGACAGCAGTGAGTCATAAATCTCGAACTTGGCTTGCGACTCAGACAAATGTTGAAGGGGAACGTGGACTTCCGGTTTATTCTGCGCGTGCAGGACCGCATGTCTATGCGAGAAGGTTCCGCGACCGATGTCCTGCCCCGTCATTCGAACCGGATACCCCTCTGCTAAAAGAGAGGCATAGGCCATGTTCTCAGCAAAGCCCCAGTTAATTTCGAGCGCGCCCGCCGCCATTTTTCCTCGATCCTCAAGGAGCTTCTTGACCTGCCGCTGAAGCACAAAGCCTTCAGGAACTCGCCCCATAATCTCAGCAAGCTCTCGCAACCGTGCGGCATTCACAGACGTGTCGCAGTCCATATCCCAGTTATGGCCAAGGTACGGCTTCCAGTCTACGAATAACTCGGTGTTCGGCTCCATGACCAGCTGCGTAACCAGCGGTTCGCCGCGATCCAGAGACTCCCGGTAGCGCTCCATCAGCGCTGCGTCTTCATCGGCTGTTAAAACGTCCTCGGCAATCAGTCGCTTGGCATAGAGGTCTCGCGTCGACGCATGCTGTTTAATAGTGGCGTACATCAGGGGCTGCGTGACCGAAGGCTCATCCGCCTCGTTGTGCCCCCGACGTCGATAACACACCAGATCGATAACAACGTCTTTCTTGAACTGATTTCTGAAATCAACCGCCAACTGCGTGGCAAACACCACCGCTTCAGGATCGTCACCGTTCACGTGGAAGATCGGCGCCTGAACCATCTTCGCAACATCCGTGCAGTACTCCGCAGAGCGCGCGTCCTCTTGACGACTCGTCGTAAATCCGACTTGGTTATTAATCACGATGTGCAGCGTTCCACCCGTTTTATAGCCCCGGGTTTGAGACATCTGAAACGTCTCCATGACGACGCCCTGGCCAGCAAATGCGGCGTCTCCATGGATTACCAGTGGAACAACCGTATCACCAACCGTGTCTTTGCGACGGTCTTGTCGCGCACGTACCGAACCCTCGACGACGGGTGAAACGATTTCTAAATGAGAGGGGTTGAATGCCAGTGCCAGGTGAACTTCACCGCCCGGCGTCATAATATTTGATGAAAATCCTTGATGGTACTTAACGTCACCCGAACCAAAGTAAGACGCTCGCCCCTCGAATTCATCAAACAACTCGCTGGGATTCTTCCCTAAAATATTGATCAAGACATTGAGACGACCCCGGTGAGCCATGCCAATGACCACCTCTTTAGCGCCGTAGCCGCCGCTGCGCTGAATCGCTTCAGACATCATAGGAATCAGGCTCTCGCCGCCCTCCAGACCAAACCGCTTAGTCCCTGGGTACTTCGACGCCAAAGACTTTTCTAAACCTTCGGCCTTGATCAGTCTGCGTAGAATTTGAATGCGGGTCTCACGATCAAGCGCAGGCGCGCTCCGCACCGACTCCATGCGACTCATGATCCAGTGGCGCTCGTCGGTATTGACGATGTGCATGAACTCCGCGCCAATCGTGTGGCAGTACGTCCGCTCAAGCGCCGCTCGAATTTCAGCCAACGTCGCGTCTGCCTTGCCGATGTATAAACTTCCCACCTGAAACACCGTATCGAGGTCGGCCTCTGAGAGTTCATGGAACTCCAGTTCAAGGTCAGCAACCGGCGCCCGGTCCGCCAGGGCCAATGGGTCTAGCTTGGCTTTTTGATGTCCACGCTGCCGATAAGCTGAAATCAACTGCACCACACGAACCTGTTTGCGCTCGTATTCCGTGGCTTGTGAGTCCTGACTGCGGGTTGCCTCCGTGCGAACTCGCATTTTGCTGATGCGAGCGAACTGCTGGCGCAGCACCGAGTGCGGCAGATCGCGCAAATTGTTTGTACTGGTCTGGACTTTTGGTAGGCGGTCGAAGTAGTCCCGCCACTCTGGCGGAATGTCATTTGGATCTTTTAAGTACGTCTCGTAAAGCGCCTCAACGTAAGCGGCATTGCCGCCTGAGAGGTGCGACGTGCTTCGCTGTTGCTCCATGCTGGGTAGGTCTATCGACTTTGCCATGCACACTTCCCCCGAAGTCATTTGCGGCAACTTATTGTTTGGTATGTGTTACCGCATCACGAGGAATATTTTACGCTGTCCGGTAGTGAATTCCCATGCACCAGCAAAGCCCAAATGGCAAAAACGCCACAAAAGTGGCGTTAATATTACCTAATATAACCCTGAGTCATGGGGCGTATAACTGGACTGCCTAGGCAGCTCTGCTGAGCAACATAGAGCGGATATGACCAATTGCGCGCGTGGGGTTTAAACCCTTCGGACACACGTTGACGCAGTTTTGAATGCCGTGACACCGAAACACGCTGAATGGATCGTCGAGCTTTGACAACCGCTCTTCAGTCGCCTGGTCACGACTGTCAGCAAGAAATCGGTAAGCCTGTAACAAGCCCGCTGGCCCGATAAATCGGTCAGGATTCCACCAAAACGATGGGCAGCTGGTCGAGCAGCACGCACAGAGAATGCATTCGTACAGCCCGTCAAGCTTCGCGCGGTCCTCTGGCGTTTGCAATCGCTCAATAGCCGGTGCCGGAGTGCTATTCTGAAGATACGGCTCAATCTTCTCGTACTGCGCATAGAACAAGCTCATATCAACCACTAGATCACGCACCACAGGCAGACCGGGTAACGGCCGAATCACCAGCTTGTTCTTCTTCACCGTCTCCGAAAGAGGCGTGATACAGGCAAGTCCGTTTCTGCCGTTAATATTAAGCCCATCGGATCCACAAACGCCCTCTCGACAGCTGCGGCGGTACGTCACAGTGGCGTCGTGATCGGCCTTGATCATCTCAAGCACGTCAAGAACCATAAGGTCTTTCCCTGCCGTATCGACACGGTACTCCTGCATCTGTGGCGACGCATCGGTTTCTGGGTTAAAGCGATAAACACTGACCTGCAACATCTATTATCTCCTCGCAGATTAGTAGGTGCGTATTTTGGGTTGGAAGGTATCGACGGTCTTTGGCGTGAAGTTGACCGACCGCTTCGTCACCGCCTTACTTTCTCTGTGGTAGATCGAATGGCACAGCCACTCGTCATCATCTCTTTCGGTAAAGTCTTCCCGCGCGTGTGCGCCGCGACTTTCCTTCCTAGCCTCGGCAACGATAGCGGTCGCCTCGGCTGTTTCAAACAAATTTTGCAGCTCCAAGCATTCAATACGTGCCGTATTAAACGCATTACTCTTGTCTTCGAGTTTAACGTTATCGATACGCCCTTTTAAGTCGGCCAACTTCTTAATGCCTTCTTGCATAAACTCGCCCTTGCGGAAGACGCCAAAGTAGTTCTGCATGACGCCCTGGAGTTCTTTTCGCAGCGCAGACACGTTTTCACCACTGTCGTTCGCATTCAACGACACCAAACGCTCATTGGCCTGGGAAATGTCATCCGGTGATGCATCACGCATTTCAATGCCTTGTCGCAGCGCATCTTCAATAAACAAGCCTGAGGCGCGACCGAACACCACTAAGTCGAGTAGCGAGTTACCGCCTAAACGATTCGCACCGTGCACCGAAACACACGCGACCTCACCACAGGCGTAGAGACCGGGAATAACGTGGTCATTGCCCTGTGCGTCAACCGTCAAGGCTTGCCCGTGAATATTGGTAGGAATACCGCCCATCATGTAGTGACAGGTCGGCACTACTGGAATCGGCTCTTTTACCGGGTCCACATGAGCGAACGTACGGGACAGCTCACAAATGCCAGGGAGACGAGACTCTAGAACCTCTTCACCCAAATGATCGAGCTTTAACTTCACATGATCTTTATCTGGACCACATCCGCGTCCTTCGAGAATTTCCAGAACCATAGAACGCGCGACAACGTCTCTACCGGCAAGATCTTTGGCATTAGGCGCATAGCGCTCCATAAATCGCTCGCCATCTGCGTTAACTAAGTATCCGCCCTCGCCCCGGCACCCTTCGGTGACGAGCGTGCCCGCGCCATAGATACCTGTGGGGTGAAACTGCCACATCTCAATGTCTTGAACCGGAACACCGGCCCTCAGCGCCATACCCACTCCGTCGCCGGTATTAATGTGCGCATTGGTTGTTGATGCGTAGATGCGACCGGCGCCGCCCGTTGCAAAGACAGTGGCCTTTGATTTGACGTACACGGTCTCGCCCGTCTCTATGCAAATCGCAATAACACCCACAACGGCACCGTCCTGATTTTTGACCAGGTCGGTTGCAAACCATTCGTTAAAAAAGACCGTCTCGTTTTTAACATTGTTCTGATACAGCGTGTGCAACAGCGCATGACCTGTACGGTCAGCTGCCGCGCAGGTTCGCGCAGCCTGTCCACCCTCTCCAAAATTTTTGGACTGACCCCCGAACGGGCGCTGATAGATACGGCCCTCTTCGGTGCGTGAGAATGGCAGCCCCATGTGCTCGAGCTCAAATATAGCCTCGGGACCGACTGAACACATGTATTCAATGGCGTCTTGATCCCCAATGTAATCACTGCCTTTGACCGTGTCGTACATGTGCCAACGCCAGTCATCATCGGGGTCTGAGCTCGCAATCGCACACGTAATTCCACCCTGCGCACTCACCGTGTGTGAGCGAGTGGGAAACACTTTAGAAATAACTGCGGTTTTGTAGCCTGACTGAGCCAGTTGAAGCGCCGCGCGCATACCCGCGCCACCGCCACCAACAATTACGCCATCGAACGAGATAGTTCGCATCCCTTTACTTCTCCCAACCGGTCCTCGCAAGCGCGAGGGTTAACTCCAAATAACTTGAATGACCCAAATCGCATAAACCACAAGCAGTAAAACGACCCCAATCTGCACGACAGGTCGCACGACATTGCCCATTTTCCCCAGCATGTATTCGGTCAAATAGTCGGTGAACACCGTCCACAAACCAATCCACGCGTGAGAGACGTAGGCGCCTATCGCAAGCAATGTAAACACCTTCATGGCCGTCGTGTCGTGCAATGCTCGCCATGAAGTGTAGTCAATCCCAGATGCAATCTGGAAACCAATGAATAAAAAATATGCGAGCAGTATGAGTGAGCTGACGCGCTGTATGAGCCAGTCCGACAATCCGTTTCGACTAAAGCTTGTGACCTGAGTTACCACAGTGCGACCCCCCATGCGATAGCCGCTAACGCTGCCGCCACAAATAAAATTTGTGCCCCCAGGGCACCACTCTTAAAGTCTTCACCGACCCCCATGTCCATGATGAGGTGACGAATGCCCGCTAGCGCGTGATAACTAAAGGTCACCAAAAACAACCAGAGCAAGGCTTTAGCGGTATTGCCCGAAAGGACCGACGACAACTGATCGAAACTTTCTTGCGAGGCAAGGCTGGCGTCGAGGGCCCACACCATCAACACACTGGACGCAAACAAAACAACACCCGACACCCGATGTGAAATCGAGGCCAAGGCCGTAACCGGAAGCTTAATAGTGCTCAGATCAAGATTGACAGGACGACTGTCCTTACTGCCGCGTGGTTTCACTTATTAGCCCCCAGAGCGTTCAAGTGGTCGGATTTGAGGCGAGAGTATAGGTAGTCCCCCACCAACTGACAAATTCATCTGACAAAACATCATCATCAGCCGTATTTAGTCAGGACATTATTGTTGTAAAATTGACACTCACCAGTCGTGCCGCTAGTTTGGCGCCACACAAATTCAGGTCGGGGGACTTAAGATGGCAGAAAAGACGGCGACGCTCTCTATACATCAGGGCGATAACACTTCACTAGAAATCGATTTACCCGTCTATCAAGGGTCACTCGGGCCCGACGTGGTCGACGTTGGCAAATTAACAGCGCAAGGACACTTCACGTTTGATCCGGGATTCACCTCGACCGCCTCATGCGAATCAAAAATCACCTATATTGACGGTGAGAAAGGCGTATTGCTCCATCGGGGGTACCCTATTGAGCAACTGGCAGAACATTCTGACTACCTTGAAACCTGTTACCTACTTCTGAATGGCGAACTACCAAGCGCCGAGCAGAAGGAAGCCTTCGTCGACATGGTCACGAACCACACCATGGTTCACGAGCAGATTCGAACGTTCTTTAACGGTTTTCGTAGGGACGCACACCCAATGGCCATTATGTGTGGCGTCGTCGGCGCGTTATCTGCGTTTTATCACGACTCGACCGATATTTCCGACCCACACCACCGTGATGTCGCTGCCTTTCGATTGATCGCAAAAATGCCGACTATTGCAGCCATGAGCTACAAGTTCTCGATCGGGCAACCCTTTATGTATCCCCGCAATGACCTCGACTACTCGGCAAATTTCCTACACATGATGTTTGGAAATCCCTGTGAACCCAGTGTCATTTCTCCAACAATTGCGCGGGCGATGGATCGGATTTTTCTCCTTCACGCGGATCATGAGCAAAACGCATCGACATCAACAGTTCGCCTTGCTGGCTCATCACAGGCCAACCCATTTGCCTGTATCGCAGCCGGTATTGCGGCACTTTGGGGCCCCTCGCATGGGGGCGCTAATGAAGCCGTTGTTAAAATGCTTGACGAAATTGGCGATGTGTCACGGATTGATGAATTTGTGGCGCGCGCTAAAGATAAGAACGACCCCTTCCGACTCATGGGCTTTGGCCACCGGGTTTATAAAAACTTTGATCCCCGCGCTAAAGTAATGAAGCAGGCAGCCGACGAGGTCCTTGCCGAGCTTGGCATTCAAGACGAAAATCTTGAGATCGCTAAGCGGCTGGAAGAAATAGCATTAAGTGACGAGTACTTTATCGAAAAGAAGCTCTACCCTAATGTGGACTTTTACTCGGGTATTATTTTGAAGGCATTGGGCATTCCCACGTCCATGTTTACTGTGATTTTTGCCGTGGGTCGAACGGTTGGATGGGTGGCGCATTGGAACGAGATGATCGGAGGTAGCTACCGAATCGGGCGTCCAAGACAGCTTTACACCGGATACCAATCGCGCGACTACCTGTCAGTCGAGGAGCGATAATGGCAAGGACTGTGCAACGCGTGGTTATATCGGGGGTGGGATTGTATACCCCCACCGAAAGCATCAGTAATCACGAGCTTGTAGAGTCTTTTAACGCGTGGGTCGAGAAATACAACCGCGAAAACGCGGATGCGATTGCTGCGGGGGAGCTTGAGGCCAAAGGCCCCTCAAATGTTGAATTTATTGAGAAAGCCTCGGGTATTAACTCGCGATTTGTCATGGATAAAGCGGGCATTATTGACCCCGATCGCATGGCGCCGCGTTTGTCGCCACGGTCAAATGATGAACCATCGGTCATGTGTGAAATTGCCGTCGTCGCTGCCAAGCAAGCGATTGAACAGGCGGGCATCACGGTAGACGACATCGATGCGGTCTTGGTGGCCGCCTCGAATATGGAGCGGGCCTACCCTGCCATGGCAATCGAAGTGCAAGCCGCGCTGGGCATAAAGGGTTTTGCCTTCGACATGAACGTCGCCTGCTCATCTGCGACGTTTGGTATCCAGCAAGCCCACGACATGGTGGTGGCCGGCAGCGCAAGACGCGTATTAATGGTCAACCCGGAAATCTGCACAGGCCACCTTAATTTCCGAGATCGCGATTCACACTTTATTTTTGGCGACGTGGCGACCGGTGTCATCGTTGAAGCCGCAGAGGGATGCCAGTCCGACAACGCGTTTGAGATCCTTGATACTCGGTTACAAACGATTTTCTCCAATAATATTCGAAATAATTTCGGTTTCCTCAATCGCGCCACCGAAGAAGGTATCGGGCAGGTCGATAAGCTTTTCGTTCAAGAAGGACGCAAAGTCTTCCGAGAGGTCTGTCCCGCAGTTGCCGAGCAGATTACAACGCAACTTGCAGAGATGAATATCGCTCCCGACTCGCTTAAGCGTATCTGGCTTCATCAGGCGAATAAGAATATGAACGAGCTTATTGCCAAGAAAATTCTGGGCCGAGAGCCGAGCGACGAGGAGTCGCCAACGATTCTTGACGAATATGCCAACACGTCATCAGCGGGCTCCATCATTGCGTTTAAAAAGTACAATGAAGATTTCGAGCCAGGTGAACTGGGCGTATTGTCGTCGTTTGGCGCGGGCTACAGCATCGGCTCGATCGTACTCAAGCGCGTTTAGTCTGCAGACAGCACTTCGGACAGCGCGGCTAACACGGCGAGTTGCTGATCGTGTGTCCCCACCGTAATGCGAACCCACGGCAATAACGCCTCACTTGACCAGCTGCGCACTAAAATATTACGCCGCTTCAAAATGTGAGTGAGCGCCTCGCCGCTATAGCGTGGATGCGCTGCAAGGACAAAATTAGCAAGCGAGGGCAGCACATCAAACCCAAGCGACTGAAGACCATTGGTGAGCGCCTCCCTATTGGTTTTTATGGTTAAAGACGCCTGAGTAAACCAAGCGATATCGCTAATCGCTGCACTCGCAACCGCTTGAGCATGAGCGTCAATCGGATAAGAATTAAACGAGTCCTTCACGCGACGCAGACCTTCTATCAGCGACGCGCTACCCAAACCATAACCGACCCTGAGCCCCGCAAGTGCGTGACTTTTCGAGAAGCTTCGGGTGACCAACAGATTGTCATAATCCTTTATGAGTGGAACAACAGACTCTGCACCGAAACCAAAGTACGCCTCATCAACAACCACGAGGCGCTCTGCATTCGATTCCAGCAAGTCCTTAACCGCTGCACGCGACAACGCACGACCGGTGGGTGCATTTGGATTAGGGAATACTAAGGGCCCTTCCCAGGCCGCCATGGACGCGATATCAATCCCAAGATCTTCCGTCATTGGAATGCGTTCCACCCCGTGACCGAGCAACTGCCCCCACACCGGGTAAAATGTATACGTCATCTCGGGAATTGCGGGCACGTTGAGGTCATCGCAAAGAAAGGCTGTCCAAGCGAATGCGAGCACTTCATCGGAGCCATTACCGACAAATACTTGATCCACATCAAGGCCTTCGGAGGCCGCTATTGCCGCCGTCAAGACACTCGAGTTCGGATCGGGATATCGGCGTAGCGCTTCGATACTCAGCGCTCGACCGGCCGAGACGGCTACTTCCGAGGGCGCCAGGGCATGCTCGTTCGTGTTGAGCTTGATAATATCGGGGCCCTGGGCTTGCTCCCCGGGCGTATAGGGCGCGAGGCGCTTGAGTGTGTCAGTCCAATGCCGCTTCATGAGATCACCCAAAAGGTGACAGTGTATTGGTCTAGCCGATCCATGTCAGCTTACGAGGTCACGAACCTTGGCGCTGTCCAGGTGGCGCACATCCAGACCTCGCGTCAAGTAGATGACTTGCTCGGCAATATTGGCGGCATGGTCGCCCACTCGCTCCAAGCTTTTCAGAATCCATAGGTATGACATGGAGGCTCTCAACGTATCGGGCTGATCCTCGACAAACTCTACCAGCCACTCTCGCGCATCAAGATAAGCCTCATCAATATCGTCTTCAGTCAAAATCACAGAAAGCGCACCCTCCGTATGAAGCCTTGCAAAGCTGTCTAATGCTGACTTCAACATTGTGTTGACTTGCATGGCAATGCTCCGGACTTTAATCCCTGTTTCGTCATGAGCACCGCCCTCTGATAACAAAATAGCTTGCCTGCCTATTTTCACGGCCTCGTCACCAATACGCTCAAGGTCTGTCGTCACCTTAATCACTGCCAACACGAGTCTGAGGTCGCCTGCTGCTGGCTGGCGAAGCGCAAGGATCCGTGCACACTGTTCATCGATAGAACGCTCGAACGCGTTCACTTCAGTGTCGAGATCAATCGCCTCTTCAGCAAGAAATGAATCTCCCTCAAGCGTTGCATCAACGGCTTTTTCGATTTGAGATTCAACAAGCCCGCCCATGTTCAACAGTTCGCTCTGGACGCCCTCGAGTTCACGTGAGAACTGCGCAGAAATATGGCCTCGTTGATTGCTGTAGTCATTCATCTTAGATACTTCGAGCCTTAACCGTAACGGCCCGTAATGTAGTCCTCCGTCTCGCGCTTGGATGGAAATGTAAAAATAGTTTCTGTTTGACCAAACTCCACCAACTGACCACCGTGCATAAACGCGGTGCAATCGGAAACTCGAGCTGCCTGCTGCATATTGTGCGTGACGATGATTATGGTGTGCGATTGTTTCAATTCGTAGATCAGCTCTTCAATACGAAAGGTAGACGTCGGATCTAGCGACGACGCAGGCTCATCCAGCAGCAGCACCTGTGGTTCTAAGGCCAAGGCTCTGGCAATGACAAGGCGTTGCTGTTGGCCCTGCGACAGTTTCAGTGCTGAGTCGTCAAGTCGATCTTTTACTTCGTCCCACAATGCTGCCGCTCGAAGTGCTTGCTCAACCTGCTCCTCTTGCGCGCGCGCGCTCGCCACGCCACTGAGCTTTAGTCCATAAGCCACGTTTTCGAATACCGTTTTTGGAAAGGGATTAGGTCTTTGAAATACCATGCCAACACGTCTGCGAAGCGCCGTGACGTTAGTACCGGGGCTTAAGATGTTCGATCCATCCAGTATAACCTCGCCACTGTATTGCACACCCTCAATCAAATCGTTCATCCGGTTCATGCAACGAAGCAGTGTCGATTTGCCACAGCCGCTCGCACCAATAATGGCCGTGACAGCCCGTTCAGGAATATCGAACGATATGTCTTTTAACGCTTTCGGATTATCGCGATACCCCAGTGACAGATGCCGCACCGAGACGGCCGCCATTGACGCTCCCTCACCAGCGTGGGGCCTTACCTCTGTTTCGTTCACCGGTTCAAACATGATCACATCGCTCAAAAAGGGTTTTCAACGGTTTGGCGCTTGAGAACTGCTGCTCTTAAGCTGACCGCCGTTACGTTTAAAACACCGATTAACAGTACTAGGATCAATGCGATGCATGCCACCCAGCCAAGGCCTCCCGGCGGAAGGCGAGCAAACAAAACAGCGTCAAATAGCTGAAAACCCAGGTGCATAAATTTTTGCTCAAACTCAATAAATGGCGCGCGACTCGACAGGGGGAGTGACGGCGAAAATTTGACCGCCCCCACGAGCAGCAGTGGCGACACCTCGCCGGCAGCGCGCGCAGTTGCAAGAATCAGTCCCGAAAAAACACTGGGTAAGGCCGCAGGCATCACCGCCTTGAAGACCGTTTCACTCTTTGTGGCGCCCAAGGCAATACTGGCCTCGCGAAGGTCATTCGGTACTGCATCAAGGCCCTCTGTCACGGCTACGATCACGACCGGCAAGTTGACTAAGGCGAGCGTGAGAGCGGCCCAAAGTAAACCCGGCGTGCCGAATGTCGGGCTGGGCAATCTATCCGCGTAAAAAAGCGCATCAACCTGTCCGCCAAGTCCATAAACGAAAAATCCAAGTCCGAAGATGCCATAGATAATCGCGGGAACGCCTGCAAGATTGGTAATACTGATACGAATAAGTTTGGTGTACCAGGTGTCTCTTGCATACTCAGACAAGTAAATGGCCGTTGCGACGCCCAGTGGCGCTACGAATAGCGTCATCACCATCACTAATGAGAGTGTCCCCACAATGGCGGGGAACAATCCTGTCAAACCATTCTCTACATTTGGCTTGGCGAAAAAAACATCGTTTAATCGATCAAGAAAACCGGCTTCAAAAGGCTCAGAAGACAAGAACAGCCAATCGCCAGCACTGGCCACCAGCAAGATAAATAAGCCACTTCCGATGAGTAAAACGGTAGACACCATGCTCGCAGATAGGCCGATCATGGTGAGCGATCTCACTTGTTGGTATCGAGAGCCTGAAAGCCGACGTCGTCTGAACGTCGCATTCGATAACATTATAGTCCCCTGACGCGCATTCTTACTCGGGCACGAATAATCTCGGCCACTGTATTAACGATAAAGGTGAGGCCAAAGAGCAACAAACCCATCACGAATAGCACTTGGTAATGGGAGGATGTTTTAGGTGCTTCCGGCAATTCTAGCGCCAGTGATGCACTAACAGAGCGAAGTCCTTCGAAGATACTGAGGTCCATAATTCCAGTGTTGCCCGACAACATGACGAGAATCATCGTCTCACCCGCCGCCCTTCCAAATCCAACCATGATCGCGGCAATCATTCCGGGTAATGCGAGGGGTAAAACAACATCGCGATAGCCCTGCCAAGGCGTGGATCCGAGGGCCAGAGCGCCAGCGGCCAAGTTACGCGGCACAGCATGGATTGCCTCCTCGGCAATAGAAAATATCGTTGGGGTAATCGCTAAGCCCAAGACAATGCCAACCAACAGTGAATTAAAATACGAAATCGATACGCCCGATGACAACAGGTAAGCCTCAAGCGACCCACCGGGAAGCCGTGCCGCGCCACTCAACCCCGCAGCAGCGCCCACTGCAATCACCAGCAAAACCAAGGGCAGCAGTCTTAATGGCCAGTCATCTAAGGCGTCATGTCTCACCCATCGCCACCCCAGTCCTCTGACAACAAAGACCCCTAAAATCGCAAGAATCGGGAATAAGGCGATAACGCCAATCAGTGCAGACAAGAACTCACCAAAGCGAGGTGCAAGCCAAAACAAGCCAATAGCGCCCAGTACCACCGTTGGAAAGGCGGTCAGCATATCGATCGCGGGTCGCACGCGCTGCCGCTGAGCCTCTGACATAAAACATCCCACGTAAATTGCACAGCCCAAACTTAGGGGTGCGGAGAACAGCAAGGCCAGCAATGCCGCCTTAAGCGTTCCAAAAATCAGAGGAACCACCGAATACTTTGGCTCAGCCCTCTGCGCTGAGGGAAGGGGTAACCACAGATACTCCTCAGACGGATAACCTTCATACTCAATCGGACTCACGAGACGACGCCAGTCACCCCCAATGTCAGTCGCTCGGAACACAAACAGCAAGGCGTCACCAGACCGCGTCAATGCACGAATGAGCGACGGCGACACCCAAACGATCGTGTCGATCTCGACATCCACTTGAATACGCAAGCTGGCATTAGGATTTCGAAAATCAACAACCTGTATTTCGGACAAAGACGTTGCAAAGGCAACCACGGCAAGTCGTGGATGTCCGGCTAACGCAACAATGTCGCTACCCACTAAAACGGTTTTTACGCGCTCTAAGGCAGGTACATTATTGATTGATGTCGATTGCGAAAAATGAAAATGCTCCAGCGTATTGCCCACCAGTACCGCAAGCCCTCTCTGATGACCTACCATTTGCGCAATCGAGAAGTCTGAGGGTAATTCGCGGGCGTTCAGTCGAACAGCGGTTTGATCATGCACCCACAACCAAGGGTTGCCTGGGCTGCCTTTGAGTTGCCACCCGTCTTTTGAGACCCAGTAGGTCGACTGCGTGAGGTCTGCGTCTTGCGACTCGGTTCGCGACACAAGAGCACCCCCAACCCCTTCGGGTGAATCGATGCGCTCTAGAGTGCTTGCCGCAAAAATAGGCGCCGCCACCACCATCATTTGCACAACCATTCCCAACAAGGCAAAGATCACCGTAAAGCTTGCGGCTCTAATCAGCAGCCCCAGACTCACAGACTTGAAATGGCGCCAATTAGCCACAGGCATCCGTCACGCCCCGTGCTGACTGAGAATCTGCAACTTGCGGAATACTAAAGCCTGCACTTCTTAAGAGATCGCGACCCTTCTCACCCGCAACGTAGGCTAAAAATTCACACTCAATCGACGGCACCTCTGAGCTTAAGTCGGTCATCACGTACAGGTAAAGCGTTCGCTTTAGCGGATACTCAGGATCCTCCGGGTACAAAACACGCCCATCCGGTCGCTCAATACCTAATATTTTGACGTCGTTGGAGGTATAACTCGTCGCCGTGTAGCCAATGCCACCCGGGACCCTTGCTACTGTATTGACGATACCCGCCCCACCCGGCATTTCATTAATAAAAATACCAGGATCCCCGTCGCACAAGGCGACACGGCGAAAATATTGATAGGTACCACTCGTCACGGTTCTGCCAAAGACTTGTAGTTTACGATCCGCCAATACGCTGTCTTCTCGCAGATCTCGCCAAAAGACAGGACGCACTGAGTTCCCGCAGGTGCCCGGCATACCAAATATCTGGCCGACCTCCGCCATGGACACGCTTTCCAATGGATTTTGCTGATGCACGATCAACACCACAGCATCGACTGCCAGCGATATTTCAATTGGGGGTCTCTGTTTTCTAACGGTAAAAGCGTCGCGCTCATCGGCATTCATCCGACGGCTCATAGTCCCGATTGTCGCCGTCCCCAATAACAGTGCCGGGGGCGTCGCGGCTGAACCCACAGCCTGAACCTCAATCAAGATTGTCGGGTTAAGAACGTAAAATTGTTCGGCCCACGCGGTGACAAGTTTAGCCAGTGTGTCTGAACCCACGATAATCAGACTGCGATCACTCTCATCATCAGACTGCGCCCAGAGAAACGATGCGCTGAAGAGCATCGAAACCACAAAAAATCGTCTAAAGAGTCGCGTCATGTGCGCTGAATAGGATTGAAAAAACGGAGCCCTCTCCCGGAACACTCTCAATCTTGAGCTCCGCGTTGTGTGACAGCGCCACGTGCTTCACGATCGCAAGGCCCAAACCCGTGCCGCCTGTGCTCTGACTTCGGCTCTTATCAATACGGTAAAAACGCTCAGTCAGGCGCGCAATGTGATGCTCCTCAATTCCCTCTCCTCGATCGATAACCCTCAGCACGGGTCTGTCATCACGCGCGAACCACTCTACGGTGACCTCCGATTCTGAGTCACTGTACTTCAAGGCGTTAACGATGAGATTGCTGACCGCACTGTGCAACTCGATCACGTCGCCAAAAATGAGACCCTCATGACTCAAACGGAGGCTAATGAGCCGGTCGGGCCATGCAGCTCTTAGCCCATCTGCAATTTCCACAATCAAATTACCCACGTGTACGGGCGAGGTTTTATCTGTATTTTCTATGGATTCAATTCGGGACAACCATAATAAATCCTTCAGCAGCAGCTCCATACGACCGACTTGCATGTCCATTTGCGACAGTGGGCGTTCGATTTGCGTGACCACGTCATCGCCCAATAATCCAAGATTTTCCACATAACCCTTCAACACCGTCAGAGGTGTTCTTAGCTCGTGCGAGACGTTCCCTACAAAGTCGCGGCGCATCATCTCGAGCTTGTATTGCTCAGTAATGTCTTTGACAAAGATGAGTCGGTCTCCGGAACCGAAGATCGACACTTCAACTTGCAGACACTTATCCTGCTCAGGGGTCGGGGGCATTCGCAGTGGTGACTTGTACTCTCCACAGCTGAGGTACTCACTCAGCTCTGGTGCGCGCATAAGGTTTAACAGCGGACGGCCAACGTCGTGCACCAAGGTAATGCTCAACAGCGTCTCAGCGGAATCGTTAACCCAGACTATATTGCCTCTAGGGTCCGTGATCAGTGCAGCGTCTCGCAGCGATTTCAGCGACGCTTGAAGGTATTCCAGTGAGGACGCCAGACGCCCCTGGGCCTCTTTACTCTGGCGTTGCAGGCGATAGGCGTGATCGAAAAGCCGCCCCCAAACCCCCCTTGCCTCGGGAGGATCGCTTTCGGCACTTGATAGCCATCGTTCCATCCGAAAAAGCTGAATGTTCCAAAACAGCAAGACGAGCGCCAACGCAACGCTGAGCCCTCCCGCGATATTCCCAAGAAAGATTCCGAACAACGCGCCAAGACAAACAATAACAACAAGTCTTATCAGAGCACGCCACCAGTGGCGCGAAAGACTCACTCAGCTACCATGCCCTTTGCCGAAAACCGATAACCCGTTCCCCTAACCGTCTGCACCAAGTCGCTATAATCAACTATACCGCCCTCTAGCGCCTTTCGCAGACGACGGATATGAACATCGACCGTGCGTTCCTCCACATAAACATTAGCGCCCCAAACATGATCTAACAGTTGATTCCGAGTGTATGCGCGCTCTGGGTGGGACATAAAAAACAGTAATAAATTGAATTCGGTAGGGCCCATTTCAATGGGCGCATTCGCAACAAAAATTCGTCGACTATCCACGTCAAGTACCAGCTGCTCGACTTCAAGCCGACCTCGTTGGTCCCCCGCCTCGGTCCGACGCAGTAGGGCCTTAATGCGAGCAATGAGCTCTCGAGGCGCAAACGGTTTGGTGACGTAGTCATCGGCTCCCACATCGAGGCCTTGAACAATGTTTTCTTCGGCAGTCTTCGCGGTCAACATAATGACTGGAATCTCTGCGGTCGTGTCGCTGCGTTTTAATCGCCTTAGGAGTTCTAGGCCACTCCCCCCGGGGAGCATCCAATCCAGCAGCACAATCGATGGACGCTCATCGACAATAATCCGGTGAGCATCCTGAATATTTTCAGCTTCTAAACACTCAAAGTCAGAGATCTCCAACGCCATGCGGAGCATGTCGCGAATCGAAAACTCGTCATCAACAATCAGTACTTTTTGTGCTGCCATTACGCAAAATCCTCTCAGTCCCGCTCATTAAATGATAATAAAGTGACAGGCAGATGACGCCCTTACCACCAATCGAGCCAGCCTTTGCGCTCAAACTCAGCTTGGCAGGAGGCCAACTGATTGTTGTAGCGTGTTGCCCGACGATCAACTTTTTTAGCGACCTCAACCAGCCACGGTTTTGAACGATAACTTGCACGCTTATAACCGCCGTGCCCCTCGTGATACGCAAGATACAATCGGAAAGCGTCGTCTTTCGAAATACCATTGACCTGATGCGTCGTGTGATTATACCAACCGACAAAATCAATCGCGTCGTCAAAGTCATCTCTATCAGCGCCATGATTACCGGACTTGCGTTTGTACCAGTCCCAGGTGCTGGTTTTGGCTTGCGAGTAACCGTAAGCGTCGCTGGCTCTGGGTCCAGGAATAAATCCCCAAATCTGTTTGCGTGGTGGCTTAGCACCTGCAACAAAACGCGATTCCTGATGCATGAAGGCCATCATGATTGAAACAGGAACCCCCCACCGCTGACGTGAGTCGACAGCATCGTCATACCATCCCCCTTTTTCGCGGAAAATGTCACAGATATTGTCCAACTTATCGGGAGGTGCGCTGGCACAACCCGTCACGGTCACAATAACGATAAGGAATTGCGCACACCGAGATCTGATCTGCTTCACACACCTGCCTCCGATACTAGTTTTGCAAACTCCGACTCATCAATGATCTTCAACCCGAGTGATTGCGCCTTGCTGAGCTTAGAGCCCGCACCGGGGCCGGCGAGCAGCACATCCGTGTTTTTACTCACCGATCCCGCCGTCTGCCCTCCTAAACGCCTGACCAAGGCGCCAGCGGCGTCGCGCGACATCGACTCCAACTTGCCTGTAACCACCCACGTTTGACCCGCCAGGACGGCATTGGCATGGTGCGACTCTTGCCCATCTACCCAGTCCATACCCGCGTGCAACAATCGATCAATGAGTTGTCGATTCGATTCTAGAGAAAAATAGCGACGAATATGGGTAGCGACCACTGGACCTACATCGGATACCTCTTCCAGCGCGTTCTGCGACGCGGACGCAATCGCATCGAGGGATCCAAAATGCGCGGCCAGAGCACGCGCCGTCGCCTCTCCCACTTCTCGAATACCTAAGGCGTAAAGGAGCCGGTGTAAGTCGGTGACCTTACTTTTGTCAATCGCATCAATGGCTTTTTGCGCAGATTTGAGGCCCATTCGATCCAACACCGCCACCTGCTCCACGCTCAGCTCGTAAAGGTCAGCGACCGATCTCACCAAACCTGTGTCGAACAATTGATGGAGCAGCTTTTCCCCAACACCATCAATATCTAAGGCCTTGCGAGAGACAAAGTGCTCAAGCGCTGCCTTTTGCTGCGCCGGGCAGCCCGTTCGGTTGTCACAGCGGATCGCCGCTTCGTCAAGATCGCGCGCAAGCGGCGTAGAGCAATCCGGACACTGACTTGGAAAGATGACTGTTTCAGGGTTTCCAACGCGTCTGTCGACCAAGGAACGAACAATTTGAGGGATCACGTCGCCCGCGCGGCGGACAATAACCTCATCACCGATTCGAATATCGAGGCGAGCCATTTCGTCAACATTGTGCAGCGTGGCATTACTGACCGTAACGCCCCCTACAAATACCGGCTTGAGACGGGCAACGGGTGTTATCGCTCCGGTCCTTCCTACTTGGTAGTCAATGCCCAAGAGCGTCGTGACCTCCTCTTGAGCTGGAAACTTTCGAGCGACCGCCCACCGCGGTGCACGCGCAACAAAGCCCAAACGTTGCTGTTGCGCAAAGTCATCGACCTTCACGACGACACCGTCAATATCAACGTCCATTGCATCGCGCTGAGCTAAAATGCGTTCAACATAGTGCTCGGCTGCAACCCATCCCTCGACGCGCTCGATAAGCCCCGACGTTTTAAATCCCGCATCGCGCAGATATGCCAGCGTGTGGCTGTGGGTTACCGGCAGTTCAGCCTCCTCGGTATAACCCACCGCATAGGCCATAAAAACCAGTGGTCGAGTGGCGGTCACTCTTGAATCAAGTTGCCGCAAACTGCCCGCCGCCGCATTTCTCGGATTCTGAAAGACAGTGTCTCCTCGGTTCGCTTGCTGGGCATTTAAGGTGGCAAATGCACCGCGTGGAATCACTACTTCTCCGCGAACTTCAAGGACCTTTGGGTATGACGGACTGCGCAAGCGCAAGGGAACCGTATCAATCGTGCGCGCATTGTGCGTAATATCCTCGCCCGATGCCCCATCACCACGTGTGGCAGCACGCACGAGAATGCCGTCTTCGTACAAAAGACTCATGGCGACACCATCAAGCTTAGGCTCACAACAAAACGTCAAGGAATGAACCCCCAGCTTTGCCGCGTTACGCTCCTCAAAAGCGGCTAAATCCTCGCCGCTAAAGGCGTTGTCTAAGCTAAGCATTGGCAGCTTATGGCGCACGCTAACAAACTCACCCAAGGGCGTATCACCCACCCGTTGGGTCGGCGACGATGCTGAAAAAAGCTCAGGGTGCAGTGACTCCAGATCACGCAGTCGCCGCAGCGCAGTATCATATTCCGCATCACTCGCCAGCGGATTGTCGTCGCGATGATACGCCAGTGACCACACATCGAGCCGCTCTCTGAGCGCCATGACCTCCAGCTCAGCGGTGCTCACCTCAGTTTCTCAGCTCGTGATTTATTTTCGTATTCTCTGATCGATTGACGGAGACTTTCGACATATTGCTTCGTCATCACGCTGCGTGTTTCATCATAAACATCGCCACCCAGACTGTGCGCGACCGTATGAGCTGTCTCCAACATCACGTCAAATGCTCTCACCATCTCCTCAGGGCCGGGCAGCGTCAGAAAAAACATCAAGCCTTTCGTCTGCAGGGTGTTCATGGCCTCGAGATCAAAGACACCGGGCTGCATCATATTGGCCACACTGAATTGAATCGTGGGTTGACCGCCCTGTGCTTGACTTAAGTGAAAAAAATCCATATCGCCGAACCGCAGACCGCAGCCTAAAAGCACCCTGAGCACATCATCGCCCGCGAAGCCTTGCTCGGCGCGAGCCATAACGTTGAGCGAATACACGGTCGCATCTTCGTGACGCGGCAGTGCTGCCGCCTGACCTTGAGCCGCTGGAATTGCCTCAATTTCGTCGAGCCAATCTAAGGTGCCTGGGTCGGCGAGGCTATCGGCTTCATTCTCTTTCGTGTCGTCTAGCGATTCATCAACGCCATCTGCGCTATCAGACGTTAACGTCGTCTTTTCAGGTGCAGCGTAGAAACTTTCTTCGCTGACCGGCAGCACCCCGCCTGTGCTCGATAACGCATCGTCCACATACTCGCCAAACGTCGGTTCCTGTCGGCCCACCGGTCGAGCGCCACCATTGGGAAGCTCTCGCGCACTTCGATCATGGTAGTCCGGCGCAGGCGTTTCTTCACGGACGACCCGCGCGTTCATCTTGTAGCCGTTGCGCCGTTTGCGTCGAAAGCTCACAACGAGCGCCACGCATAACGCAAAAATAATAAATACAGCGACGAACGCTTCTGTGGTCAACGCTTGGAAGATGTCCGGCATCACCTCTTTCCTTAGCTCGCGGCGAGTCTTGCAGCTTCCTCGATGTCAAC
>ERZ891134.507-NODE-507-length-32296-cov-24.519308_pt1 | contig 32296 bp, 39 predicted proteins | sample MGYA00520888_ERZ891134 | MGnify/ENA primary metagenome ERZ891134 (study PRJEB32303, sample SAMEA104408692) | aquatic metagenome | biome: Brackish water; feature: Coastal; material: water | place: Baltic Sea | collected 2014-10-23 | depth 10 m ... | reverse complement strand
ATGCCCCATCCTGAACGGGCTTGTGATCCAGTCACTGGATGCACCGATGGACGGAAATTGATTGAAGCTCTGATCCAGTCATCATGACCCGTCCTTATTAGTTTTGAGACAAGACCGGAAGATCGAGAACATCAGCTGATCAACATTTACTGAAGTAAATTCAACCATTGAACATATTCACTGAGCCAATAAAGCAGGACTTTATCCAGTAGATACTGGCAACAGGGCCTCTAAAAAACATAAACTATACCTAACTCCATACATTAATACAAACCTCTCTATTGCAATTTATGTTCTAAACGGGTTTTCAGGAATCACTGAAAGCTTTAACCCGCTCGAATTGCCAGACTAAAGCTCATTAGAGTTGAAGCTCTTTAATGCATCGTCGATCATTTTTAACGTTGGGAGTCCCAACGGCCGTAGCGATAGCCGTTTCATCTTCCGCTAGTGGTTTAGCGGCATCCACTCAAAAAAACTCCACTCTTCACTCGTTACAAAAGGGCTCAAGGCTTCGAGCCGTTAATGCCGGAACTTGGCTCGATCCGGAAACAGACTTTGGCCCGTTGGTGGAACGCTGTGAAGCTGAGGGTTGGACCTTAGAAGTCCCAGAATCAGTAAAACGCCAATGGCGATGGTTTTCAGGAACCGATCAGCAACGAGCGGATGATCTTGAGCGTGCCTGGAACAATCCTTCCCTGGATGGTCTGATTTATGTCGGTGCTGGCTGGGGAGGCGCCAGGGTGTTAGAAGCTGGCTTTCGCTTCCCCAAGCGATCGCTCTGGACCCTGGGGTTTTCTGACACCAGCTCGATGCTGATGGCGCAATGGTCAGCTGGCTTGCAGGGCGCCATCCACGGATCCACCGCGGGACCTGATCCACAATGGGAACGGACGGTCCGCCTCCTGAAAGGGGAACTGGTCGCCCCTCTGCAGGGGCGTGCGGTCCGCGCCGGGGTGGCCAGAGGTCCGCTCGTGGTGACCAATCTCACGGTTGCGACCCATTTGATTGGCACACCCTGGTTCCCTGATCTACGCGGATCCATCCTGGTGCTGGAAGATGTTGGAGAGGCTCCCTACAGAGTGGATCGCATGCTGACGCAGTGGCGCAGCTCTGGCGTGCTGCGCGGCCTTGCTGGGGTGGCAACGGGACGATTCAGCTGGAAAGGGGAAGTCGAACCAGGTGATTTTTCAATGGATGGGATCCTCGAGGAGCGACTCTCTGATCTAGGCATCCCCTTGGTCATGAATCTGCCCCTTGGGCATGGACTTCCCAACATGGCTCTCCCCCTTGGTGCAGCAGCAACACTCGACGCCAATCAAGGAACGCTGAAACTCATTCCTGATCGAGCGCATGAATGAAGCCATCAAAAAAGGGGGGCTGATGCCCCCCCGATTGGTTGGTTTTGACCGAATAATCAGGCAGCAACTGCTGTCTTGGGGTCAAGGGTGCCCTTTGCATAAAGGCCGGAATAGAAGTTGATGTCGCGCTGCTTGATCTTGCTGGCGTTACCCGCAGCCCAGAACTGCTGGAAGCGATCCAAACAAACCTGCTTCATGTACTTACGAGCCGGCTTGTTGAAGTGCCGAGGGTCGAAGTTGGCAGGATCAGCCATGGCTGCTTCTCGTACGGCAGCCGTGAAAGCCAAACGGCAATCAGTATCGATGTTCACTTTGCGAACACCATTACGGATGCCTTCCTGAATTTCTTCCACGGGAACACCGTAGGTCTCAGGAATCGCGCCGCCGTACTTGTTGATCATTGCCAACCATTCCTGAGGAACGGAGGAGGAGCCATGCATCACCAGGTGGGTGTTGGGGATGACTTTGTGAATTTCAGCGATGCGGCTGATGGCCAGCACTTCACCCGTGGGCTTGCGGGTGAACTTATAAGCACCGTGGCTGGTACCGATGGCGATGGCCAGGGCATCAACCTTGGTCTTGGCCACAAAATCAGCAGCTTCAGCAGGATCGGTCAGCAGCTGATCTTTGGAGAGCTCACCTTCGAAACCATGGCCGTCCTCGGCTTCGCCTTTACCGGTTTCAAGGGAACCAAGGCAACCCAGTTCACCTTCAACGCTCACGCCGATGGCATGGGCAACGTCCACCACTTCCTTGGTGACGTTGACGTTGTAGTCGTAACTCGCAGGAGTCTTGGCATCAGCCTCAAGAGAGCCGTCCATCATCACGGAGGTAAAACCGTTAGCCGCCGCTCCGAAGCAAGTTGCGGGGCTATTGCCATGGTCCTGGTGCATCACGACAGGGATGTCGGGATAGGTCTCAACAGCCGCCAGGATCAAATGACGCAAGAAATTCTCGCCTGCATAAGCACGAGCTCCACGTGATGCCTGCAGGATCACAGGAGAGTCAGTCTCGTGAGCCGCCTCCATGATCGACTGCACCTGCTCAAGATTGTTGACGTTGAAAGCAGGGATGCCGTAGCCGTTTTCCGCGGCATGGTCGAGCAGAAGTCGAAGCGGAACGAGCGCCATAGTGAAGTCCTAACGAAGGCAGATAAACGGACATGTGTCCGTAGCCGCGCGACTTTACAGTTGAGTCGTGTGAATGTCACGACACTCCGTGGCAGAAAGCACGCCGGAGTGTCAGCAAATGATGGGTCAGTAGGTGTATCCAGCTACAAAAAGCTGCTCGTCCGATGACGGCTGAGAGCCGGGGACGTAACGCCCCTGTGAGGCCTCAGAGTTCGCTTTCGCCCGCGCAAGCAACGCTGCCTGGCCTGCCTCTTTGTCCTTACCAGCCCATGCCTTCAGGCAGGAATGCTGCAAGGCACGTCCATAGGAAAAGCCAAGATTCCATTGCGCTTTTCTTGAAATTGTATTCATGTTGTTGAGGTACACCGACGCCGCTTCTTCACTCAAACCACCTGATAAAAAGACAATTCCAGGAACACTGGCAGGAACACAACGCTCCAGTGTTCTCACGGTCATTTCGGCAACGATTTGGGGATCTGATTTCTGCGCACAATCGGCTCCTTGAATCGTCATCGAAGGCTTGAGAAGAGTTCCCTCAAGAAGAACTCCGTTGAGCTGACAAGCGAAGTACACCTCCTTAAGGATTTGTTCTTGCACCGCTGACGTGACTTCAATGGAATGATCACCATCCATCAAGATTTCAGGCTCAATGATTGGCACAAGACCTGATTCCTGAACGGAACGTGCATAACGCGCTAGGCCCCATGCGTTTTCACGAATGGCCAGGTCAGAGGGGCATCCATCAGCCGTGATCTGCAGTACGGCGCGCCATTTTGCAAAACGCGCACCTTGGGCGTAATAATCTGCCGCTCGTTCTACCAAGCCATCCAGACCCGTACAAACGGTTTCTACGGACTGGGCACCGGGCAATGGGCGAAGACCCTTATCAACTTTAATACCAGGAACAATTCCCGCTTTGTTTAACTTCTGAACCATTGTTTCGCCATCGAGATGACTCTGAAACAGGGTTTCTTCGTACAAGATTGCGCCACTAATAAAATCACCAAGACCTACTGTTGTAAACAGCATTCCTCGATAGGCCTGGCGATTAGTCTCAGTATTTTCAACTTGGATTGCGCCTAGTCGCTTACCGATGGTCTTTGTGGACTCATCAACAGCAAGAATTCCCTTCCCCGACACTGCCAAAGCGTTGGCTGTTGCAATTAATTCTTTGGAGTATGTGGAAAGAGACATAGGGACGACGCAACAACAAAGAAAGTCTCAGAATTTTACACACCTAATCGTGGTCAGAAACAAAAACTTATTACCCCAGCATGTATCAAAAACCCTAGAAAATACGATTACTTGTTGGTCAATCTGTTACATCTGATCGGATCATTGAATCGATTGATCACATGCTTGCTGACTGATCAACCCCTCTGAAAGGCCAGGCACCATGGGAGCACCGGTTTGAATGCTGTGAGCCCACCAGCTCTGAATGCGGGCCACCGGTGCCACACGGCCATCACTCCAGGTCGTGGGGAAGATGAACTCAGCGTCCGCTTCAATATTGCGGGTGGGTTCTCCCATGGGCGTATGCCACAGCCCAAAGCCATGGACATAATCCTTTTGGTTCGCGCTACCGAGAGTGAGGCTCCCATCAGATCCGTAGATCTCGAGCCAGCAGCCTCGGCCGTTGCGAGCCACAGACGCCAAATTGACCTGAGCTGGAACCCTCTGGTCCGTGCGGCCCTGCCAATCAAGTTGCATCTGAATCAGGGAAACATCTTCGGCATCAACGGGAGCCATGCCTCCGCTGGGATGAGGACGCTCCTTGATCGACACGCTATTGAGACCTTGGACGGATCGAATCGGTCCGACTAACCAAGCCAGCATGTCGAAGGCATGGGTACCAAGGGCACCCAGCACACCACCACCAGCATCCCGTTGGGAATACCAGCTCCAAGGTCGGGACGCATCCGCACGGCTGCTCATCAACCAGTCGAGTTTCACTAGCCAGGGAGTGCCGACAGCACCTGCCTCCAACATCCTGGCGGCCTGCATGAACAGAGGCACGGCCCGGTACTCATAATCCACCGCAACACTGAGCCGGTTCTGGATGGCGACGCGTTGGAGCTCTGCCACCAATTCAGCCTTGAGAGCAACAGGCTTTTCAAGCAACAAGTGTTTGCCCGCTTTCAGCGCTTGAAGGGCCAAGGCAAAGCGTGGCTCCGGAGGGGTGGCAATGATCACGGCTTGCACGCGAGGGTCGCTGAGCAAAGCCTCCCAATCGTCATAACCAGGGAGATTGTGCTCAAGGCAGGCCTGATCTAAACGTTCCCGACGGGGATGCCAGAGCGCCACCGCCTGGAGATCAGGTTGAGAGGCAAGGGCTTTCAGATGAACCGATTCACCAAAGCCGAGACCCGCAATTGCCACTCCAATCGGGGAAGGGCTTGAGGATGAAAGAGCCATAAGGGAAGCGTTGGGATCAGGAAAGCGACAAAAGCTCGTCCGATGAGCACACACCGGAAAGAACACCGTCGATCAAAGGATCGGAACCAGAAGGTTGCCATTCGGCCCTGAATTGGGGCAATCCATTCTTTTGCTTGTCTCGATACAGCTGCTGGCTGCAGTCGATCTCCATCACGACCAGCGTTCCCAACGCGGGGCTGTCATCCTCCTGACGCAAGCTGTAGCGGCTCAGCACTGACACGGTGCCATCCTTCTTCAGACGCAAACTCCCGGCGTCCCACCATTGCTGTCCCTCCGTACTAGATGGCACTTCGCGCCATTCAACCTGACCCGCAAAAACAGGAGCGGTGCAAAGGATCAGAGCTAAAGCAACAGCAGCCAAGCTCCGAAAACATGAAGACAAAACCTGAATCATGAGCTAGCAACCCGAGATTCACAGCCATGCAATCTGAGCAGACTCGCAAGAGTGGAACGCAATTGCGTACGCGGAACAATCGAATCAACGAATCCGTGGTCTTGTAGATATTCGGCGGTTTGAAAATTATCCGGTAATTTTTCGCGCAGCGTCTGTTCAATCACGCGACGCCCAGCAAAGCCAATCAGAGCTTTTGGCTCCGCCAAAATCAGATCACCAAGCATCGCAAAACTTGCTGTGACGCCCCCAGTGGTGGGGTGAGTGAGTAAGGGCATGTACAACACGCCAGCTTCACGGTGGCGTTCCAAAGCTCCGGAAATCTTGGCCATCTGCATGAGGCTGAGCATTCCCTCTTGCATCCTTGCTCCACCCGACGCACACACAATGAGGAGTGGCAGCTTTTTGGCGGTTGCTGCTTCCACCAAGCGAGTGATCTTTTCACCGACCACCGACCCCATCGAACCGCCCATAAAACGGAAATCCATCACGGCAAGAGCCATAGGAATCCCCTCGACCTCACAGAGTCCAGTGATGACACCATCACGAAGCCCTGTACTGGCCTGCGTTTCGCGCAGTCGATCCGCATAGGCCCGGCGATCTTTAAAGCCCAATGGATCCGTGGGTTGAAGCTCTTGATCCATCGCCACAAAAGTGTTGGGATCCACCAACACCGCAATGCGCTCGGTGCTATCGATGCGGTGGTGATAGCCACAGTTGCTGCAAACGCTGGCGTTGCTCAGCAGATCCTTGCGATACACCACCTGACCACACTCGGGGCACTTGCTCCACAGGCCATCCCCTTCATCGGGTTCTTGATTCACCTTGCCGACGTACTGACCCTTACGGCGGTCAGCGAACCAGTCGAACAAACTCAAGGTTGATTACTCCTTAATGGCAACAGCAGATCTCAGTTGGCATTGGGGCTTTCGGTTTGTACGAGCGCCACATTGGGGAGATCCGAGGGAACAAATAATCAAGCCAAGGGCCTGAATCTTGCACCAACCACATCAGGCTAGGACAGGGATGTTGCAATCTCTCTGCACAACAGACATTGAGCTGATTTCTGTTCTTTTAAAGGCCACCAAACAGGCTGAACCATTGCTGCCCCCACCACTCAGAACCTCCGATCCAGGTCAGCCAGATGCCAAGGGCAATAAAAGGGCCAAATGGGAAGGGTTGTCTCGGCCCTAAGCGTCCAGAGAGACGTCCAACCGTGCCAAAGAATGCGCCGCTAAAAACGGCGATTGCTAAAGCAACCAAAACACCTCCCAAGCCAAGCCAAGCGCCTGCGACAGCTGCCAATTTGGCGTCACCAAGTCCGAGAGCAGGTTGGCCAAGCATGCGCTCCGCGAGAGCGCTTAATCCCTCGAGCGCCAGCAATCCCGCTGATGCCGCCAACAGATGATTGAGAAGCACGGAACTGGCTTCTGGAGCAGGGATCACCAGATAGAGAGCCCCGGTGAAGGCAAGGCCGAGCAACACGCCGATCCGGCAAAGAGGTTCGGGGAGCCAGAGATGGTCGATATCGATCAACACCAGTGGCAGCAGCACACTGATTAGAACAATCCCCGCCAGCAGATTGAGCAACGCCAGGCCTAATTGATCCGAAGCGGCGAGCAATCCATGGCCCCACAACGCGCTCAACCAAAGGAGGGCGCTAAAAAATTCCACGAATGGGTAGCGGCTTGAGATGCCTTGGTGGCAATCGCGACAACGTCCCCGAAGCCAGACCCAGCCCAACACCGGCACATTGTCGTGCCAGCGCACCGCCTGACCACACTTTGGGCAGTGGCTGCCAGGCCAAACCACTGATTCTTCGCGAGGCAATCGCCAGGCCACCACATTGGCGAAACTCCCCACACACGCACCAGCCACCACAAGGATCAGACCCAGCACACTTGTCAAAGCCCCGACCCCCTGGGTCGGTCTCGCCAACCACGCGGACGCCGCAATCGTCGACCGATGAGATCGATGCTGATGAAATGTTCTTGAAGCAACAGTGTGGGGCTTGCGAACACAACCCTGCCCTCATCTAACCGCTCATTCACAACAACACCCATCGGTTCCAGCTGCTGCCCAGACTCAGTTAAGAAGCGGAAGTAGATCCGTCGTGCCAACGCGATCAGACGACGACTATCCACTCTGTCCCAACGCGGTGGAGCAGTTGTTGATCCACTGGCACCTGCAATCTCAAAGGAGGGAGAGGACAAAAAAAGGACCCACCTGATCATTCAGATGAGTCCACGATAGATGTATTCGCTCGATGTGTATCAAGCAAAGCAATCAGGAGAGTTTGCTTTGGTCTTCAATCATGCGATGAATGATGGGGGTCAAGATGAGTTCCATCGCGAAGCCCATTTTCCCTCCATTCACAACAATGCTGGTGGGACTGCTCATGAAGGAGTCATGAATCATGCTCAGCAGGTAGCTGAAATCAATGCCCCACTTCTCACGCGCTCCCTTGCGGAAGTGAATGATCACAAAACTTTCATCAGGCGTTGGGATATTGCGACAGATGAATGGGTTGGAGGTGTCAACCGTGGGCACCCGCTGGAAATTGATGTCCGTGAGGCTGAATTGGGGACAGATGTGATTGATGTAGTCCGGCATGCGGCGCAGGATCGTGTCCACGATCGCTTCGGCTGAATAGCCACGCTCGGCATTGTCACGCTGAATCTTTTGGATCCACTCGAGATTGGTGATCGGAACCACACCTACGAGGAGATCGGCGAGGGACGCCACGTCGTAGCCGTCTCCGACAACGCCACCGTGGAGGCCTTCATAGAACAGGACGTCGGTGCCACCAGGAATGTCTTCCCAGGGGGTGAACTGACCTGGATCCAAGCTCACGCCAAGGCGAGCATTGTGTTCAGCAGCTTCTTCTGGACTGTGGAGGTAATAACGCTTCTGACCTCCACCGGTTGCGCCATAGACGCGGAAGAGCTCTTCGAGCTTGTCGAAGAGGTTGGCTTCTGGACCGAAGTGCGAGAAATTCTCACCCTTCGCAAGCGATTCAGACATGGCGGTCTTCATCGCCATCCGCTCGAAGCGGTGGTAGCTATCGCCCTCCACCACTGCAGGAGTGATGTTCTCCCGAGCGAAGATGTGCTCAAAAGCCCTCTTAACAGTGCTGGTGCCTGCACCTGAGGAACCCGTGACAGCCACGACGGGGTGACGCTTCGACATCGACGGAGGAAGATCTGGCCCGATGAGTTTGGCAGGTCAAAGGGCAAATTCCACATATTTCCTGCCAGGTTGCATCACAGTGTCTTGAGAAGTTCCTCCCCCATCGCCTGACAGCCCAGGGAAGTACAGCCTTCAGACATCAGATCTCCAGTGCGGAATCCGGCTGCCAAAACGCGATCCACAGCATGTTCCAGATCGTCCGCAGCTGCGTTTTGCTTGAGACCAGTCCGCAACATCATCGCTGCGGAGAGCACCATGGCCATTGGATTGGCCTTGTCTTGACCAGCGAGGTCAGGAGCTGAACCATGAACGGGTTCATACAAACCAGGCCCTTCGCTTCCCAAAGAGGCTGAGGGAAGCATGCCGATCGAGCCGGTGAGCATGGCCGAAATATCGCTGAGAATGTCTCCGAAAAGATTGCCCGTGAGCACCACATCGAACTGGCGAGGATCTCTCACCAGTTGCATCGCCGCATTGTCCACATACAGGTGACTGACATCTACTGCGGCGTACTCACCTTTCATGCCCTCCACGCGATCACGCCACAGTTGGCTGACATCGAGCACATTGGCCTTATCCACCGAGCAAAGCTGCCCGCGACGCTCACAGGCGAGCTTGAACGCCACCCTGGCGATTCTGTCGACCTCTGAATCCGAGTAGGTCATGGTGTTGAACGCTCTCTCTTCGCCATCGGCCTGCACACGACCTTTCGGCTTCCCGAAATAAATACCTCCGGTGAGCTCCCTCACCACCATCAGATCCACCCCTTCCACAACTTCAGGTCGCAGGCTGCTGGCACCAATGAGGGCTGGAACAATCTTGACTGGACGGAGATTGGCGAAGAGCTCCATTCCAGAGCGCAGGGCTAGCAATCCACTTTCAGGCCGTTGTTCACGTGGCAAGGCATCAAATCGAGGGCTCCCGATCGCTGCAAGCAAGACGGCATCGGCTGCCTTACAAGCTTCAAGGGTGCTCGCCGGCAAGGGTTCACCAGTGGCATCGATGGCAGAGCCACCAATCGGCGCTTCACTGAATTCGAGCGTGAACCCATGTCGAGCCGACACGGCTTCCAGGAGCTGCCTCGCCACGGCAGTGATCTCTGGACCAATGCCGTCACCCGGAAGCAAAACAACGCGATGCTGTGGCATTGGGTTTCAGAGGGAGGAACCAGAGAGGCTACTGAGTGGCTTTCTTAAGTTCGCGAATCTGTTTCGCCATCTCAGGCAATTTGCTGAAGGCTGCTGAACAACGCAGCCAAAGCCTGTTGGGAATAGCCGGATAGCCACTCACCACTTCACCGGGCTCCACCTCACCATGAATCCCGCTCTTGGAACTCGCGATCGCACGATCACCAATCACCGCTCGGTTGGCCACACCAACCTGTCCAGCCAAAATCACCCCATGTCCAAGGCGAGCTCCGCCCGCAATACCCACCTGCGAGGCCAGGGCACAGCCCCGGCCGGTGACAACGCCATGTCCGATTTGCACGAGATTATCAATCTTTGTTCCCGCACCAATTCGGGTTTCTCCAACAGACGGGCGATCAATCGTGCTGCCGCAACCCACTTCAACACCCTCCTCAAGAATCACCAGACCGGTTTGAGGCATTTTTCGCCATCCACTAGCGGTCGGAACAAATCCAAACCCCTCTGAGCCCACCACCGCGTTGGAGTGAACCACGCAATGGTTGGCTAAACGCACTCCAGGGTGAAGCACCGCATTGGCATGCAATTCGCAGGACTGACCGACCCTCACATCGCCATAAATCACAACACCGGCATGAATGGTGCTGTTGGCACTGATGCGTGTGTCATCGCCAATGCAAACGTGAGGACCAATCGAGACCCCAGCATCGATCTGAACCCGGTCACCGATCACCGCAGAAGGATGAATGGTTGCTTCTGATCTAGGCCGAGGATGCAGACGCTCGAGAGCTTCTGCGAAGGCCAAGCGAGGATCACGCATCACGGCCCAAGCCAGACCACGCTGCTCTGCCATGGCCTTGAGGTCATCCTGATTGGGAATCAAAACGGCGCCAACATGGCTGGTTTCTAAGCTCTGAATCAGAGCGTTGCCCTTTTCAAGGAAGCTGAGTTGATCGGCACCGGCTCTCTCCAAAGATGCAGCACCACGGAGCTCAGGATCACTGCTGAGCTGATGCTCCAGCAGACCTGCCTCTCCGTCCTTAAGGACGGCGATTAACTGGCTGAAACGCATCGATTCAGGGGTCTGGTTGGCGGATCGTAGGCGTGCTGAGGACAAGCACGTCTCGATGCACCACAACAGGCGAGCTCCCTTGCCGATCAGTCCGCGCTGGCTCATGAACAAGACGTCGAAGCGCCTCACTGCTCAGGGAGCTCAAGCCACGGGCCATTTCATGGCCTTCCTGATCGAGGATCCGCACGGGTTGATTGGCCTGAAACTCTCCTGTTAAGTGCGTAATGCCAACCAAAAGCAACGAGGCGCCTTTGTCGCACAGCGCTTGGCAGGCACCACCATCGATGTGAAGGCTGCCTTGGGGTTGCAAGGCATGGGCCAGCCAGCTTTTGCGATGACCCAGGGGCTGAGGATGGGGATGAAAGACCGTGCCTCCACGCCCCCCAGCCAGCATCGTTTCAAGCGTGTGCTGATCACGACCATCCGCCAGATGCACGGTGATTCCACTCGCGGTGGCAATCCGAGCGGCCGCGAGTTTGGTGGTCATCCCGCCGGTTCCCCAACGACCTCCATCTCCTGCGCCCTGTTCAAGCGCCTGCAAGTCTGCTGGGTGATGCACGTCCGAAATCGGACGAGCGGAGGCATCACTGCGCGGATCAGCGGAATAGAGCCGGTCGATATCGGTTAACAGGATCAAATCATCCGCATCAATCGCTGCTGCCACCAAGGCTGAGAGCGTGTCGTTATCGCCAAAACGCAGCTCAGCGGAAGACACCGTGTCGTTTTCATTAATGACGGGTAAAACCTTCCATTCGATCAACTGGTGCAGGGTTGCCGAAGCGTTCTGATAACTGCGACTGTCGGCTAAGTCAGATCGGGTGAGAAGAACCTGCGCAACGGGGATGCCATGGGCGGCCATCGCGTCTTCGTAAAGAGCCATCAGATGGCCTTGACCGATCGCCGCAGCCGCTTGAAGACCTCTGAGCGTGGAGGGTCTTGTCTTCAGGCCTAGGCGCTGGCATCCAAGTCCAACCGCACCACTCGTGACTAAGACAACACGATCACCGCGCTGAAGACATTGGGCGAGATTCAGGCATAGAGCTGAAATGGCTTCAGCAGTGCTGCGAGCTTCCGTGCTGCGCAGCAAACTGGTTCCAACCTTCACGACCCGCAGGCTCATGCCTGGCCTGCTCCAAGCCATCGAGCGAGTTGTCGCTCCAACACTTGAACGCGATCGTGACGACAGGGCGTTCCGTCTGCACTTAGGGGTCTCACCAAAACGGTATAGAGACCAAGACGGTTTCCTGCAAGAACATCCGTAAACACGCGATCCCCAACCATTGCGATCTGCTCTGGCTTGAGATCCAGGGTCTCCATCACACGTCGGATCGCACCGCGACGCGGTTTAGCTGCTGAGCTGGTGAAGCCAATTCCAAGCTGCTCAGCCACAGCCCCAATCCGCTCGCGGGAGGGATTGTTACTGATCAAATAGAGATGCGTATGGCGTTGAGCCGATTGGGCCCAGCGAAGGACAGAGGCAGGCAACGCCACATCACGTCCTGGAAGAAGGGTGCGATCAACGTCAAGCAATAAGGCTTTGATCCCTCTGCCAAGCAAGGGTTCCAACGGAAGATGGGCCAGCGTTAAGCCTGGATCCCAATCAGGTCGCAGCCAATCACGACGCATCACTCGGAGAGCTCACGCTCATCAAGCTCAGCCTCGATTCGAGGTTGAATTTGATCGAACTCATCCCCTTCCACCAAAACTGCAGCGCCATCATCCATTCGGGCTACAACAAAGAAGGGATCTAAAGGGATGTAGAGCCCATATTCCAATTCATCGACCAAAAAACTCACCAGCAATTCATAGGTCTCCGATTCATCGTCACCCGCCTCGTCCTCATCGAGATCTTCAGGATCGGGCTCATCGAGCTCACCATTCACCGTGAGGGTGACCGCGGAGCGGACAAGGGTGAGGTCATGCTCTTGAAGAACCACATCAGCCACCGAGAGAATCGGTTCATTGCTTGTGATGCTGTCGATGACTTCAGGCTCATCCCCATCCTTCAACCTGAACAAACAGACCGGAGTATCAACAGGGGTCAGTAACGCGTAATCCTTACCATCGAGTGGGATGAGCTGCTCTAGGAAACAAAGAAGATCACGGCCTTCACTGTCTTTAACCAGCAGCGTTGGCACGTCTCCGCTGTTATTAGGCCCGCTAGAACTCATTGCTAAAGAATCAATACCCTCAGGATCCTTCATCGCCGTCCGTCTTGCTAGCAGACGGGGTCGCCATGTCGACCGGTTCAGGCTCTGGCCCATCAGCGAGCCATTGTTCAAGGAGGAGTGAAGCGGCAGCACTGTCAAGTCTTCCGCTGCGATCCCCTTGCAAGCCATGACGTTCGGCCGCGGCCCAACTACTGCTGTGTTCATTCACGAGCGCCAAAGGCAGTTTTAAAGCCACGGCCAGGCGCTGACCGTAACGCTGGCAGTGGGCTGCTTGCTCTGTGAATTGACCTTCTGCATCAAGGGGTAAACCCACAACAAGGCCCTGCACGCGACGGGTCAGGCAGATCTGTTCCAAATGCCCAAGGTCTTGCTTAAACGCTCTGCGTAAAAGAGCTGGGAGGGGGCTCACCGTGATCCCCAGAGCATCACACCCTGCCAAGCCGATGCGCTTGCGCCCCACATCCAGGCTCAACATCGAACGGGGAGATGGACTCACGATGAGCGCTCACGACCCAGTGATGGCGTCGGCAAGGGCGGCTGCTGTGGTTGGAGACGACCCAGCATCGATTCCAGAGGACGGATACCACTGAGCTCTCGGCTACCAAGCTTGCGCCAGAGACTGCGGCCCAGGACGAGTTGGGTTTGCTGCGACTGGAATCCACAACGCTGAACGATGGACTGGAGACGGGCATCATCGTCATCAACCAGGAGTTCAGGGGTTGGTTGAAGTCGGGACAAACGCGCCAAAGCGGGAGGCAAGGCATCCTTGAGGCGGTCATCCCAGGCCAAACCTCGCAACAGTTCAAGCCTTGGTCTGGCAAAACCAGAGGGTCTGGCAACAAGTCCTGCCAGCACCTGATTTTGATCGGAATCGATCCGCTCTAAGAGGCCGCAACCCTTCGCGCGTTGATCGACAAGGTCCTGCCATTGGCGATCAAGAATTTGGCGATGATGCGTTGAACAACAGGCTTGCTCGAGAGCGAGCAGTTGTCTTGCGGTGCTGTTGTCGAGAGCGCTCCAACGACAATGAGGTGGCATCTCGGAGGTTGGTATCCCTGAGAGGGAGGAGGGATCAAGCCGCCAAACCCCAAACCTCCTGAGCGGTTGAAATCCGAGTTCACGAACCAAATCAAGCTGGTCTTGATCGTTGCTATCGCAGCGGATCAACCAACTCTGTGAACGGGCGACCCCATCGCTAAGCGCTTCATGAAGCAACCTGCGGATCACAGAAATCCTGCTCGTGCCCGTTGGTTCCTGCCGTTCCTCGAGTTCGAGTTGCCAACAGCTGCTACGGCGGTTTAGCGAGCGCAAAACCACAAGAGAGAGCAATCGCTCAGCCCTTGTATCGTCTTGCTCCAGAGCGACCAGCACCCGCAACTTGCGGAGCAGCCAAGCCTGGGGAATCATGGCCTGCGGTTGATCGGCCCATTGGTTCGATGAACTGATCTGAGCAGATGTCAACAGCAATCGCAAATGGGATGCGTTGAGAGCTTCCACCCGAGGAGAGCTGCCGGATGCTTGATCCACATCGCGTCCGCTGTAGATCATTAATGTATCGCTCACCTCGAGCAGCCGAGGGTTTAGGCAGGTCGAACCAACACAAGGGGGGTCCGTTCGTTGGCATTGCCAGCAGGGTTTGGCTTCAGGGCACGGTGAAGCAATGCTTCATCGCAACCACGACTGGAAGCCAGCACTTTGACCCGACCTAGATCATTGACATCAACGATCGCCACCGCAACGCCAAGCGTCTCAGCGGCAGCATTGCAAAGCTCTGCTGGAGAGTCCGGACCAAGAACAATGGTTTGGTCATAGGGAGGTGTAGTGCCGGTGATGTCGTCAATCAGTCGTGCTTGGTCACCGGCAAGTCGATAGAACCAACCCTTCTGACCCACGAGTTTTAAAACGAACCCCACACTCCAAGCCACCAAAACGCGTGTAGGGCCAACCTGATCGATCAACGTTTGAAGGCCGCAGGCTGTTGCCAAGCTGCTCGTGGGATGAAACACACGGCACAGCAAGCGGGCAATCCAACTTGGCTGGACCGTGGAGGGATGAGCGTATCGGCCCTGAATCACAGCAACAGGAGTTTCCCCAATCGTGAGGACATCTCCGGGCTGAATCAGACCACCTGCGTAGTGCCTCAGCACATCAACCGTGTCATCTAAGGGACCCAGCAAGTGCGTTTTGATGGGCAAAACCGCGCAGCCATCTCCTTGACGGAAGGAAGCATCAGCCAGCTGGAGCGGTTCGGGTTGACGGGTTGGAACAACCATCCCTTGACGGCGATGTAAGCGGCCAAACGGCCCGTAATTCACCCAGTGCACATCAACCCAAACGCTGTCGACGCGATCGTTGATCGCGACCTCTTGATCCGAACTGAATGTGAATTGCACCTTCACCTGAGTGCTCTTGCGGCCTTTCACGATGTAAGCGGCCCAATATCCATCCGGGCGGGCCTCCTCATCGGGGTGATGCGGAGTGATTTTGGTCTGAACGTTGACGGAACTCAGGTCGCTATTCCCGAGCAATGTGGGGTCCACTCCAAGCTCTGGAACCATCACTTCCATGCGCTGATGCGGATTCGTGATTGTCAACCAACCCTCAAGAACGAGGCTTTTTGGCGTGTGTTGCACTTGCCAATCGTGGGCGCGTAATTGAAGGGGTGACGAAGGCCTGAGCCTGTGCCGCGCCTCAATCCAAAGCACACCGATGCCGAGCAGGAGCAAGATCAGCAACAGCGTGCACATAGGAAAACGGTCAGCTGACCGGAAACAATCAAGCAGCGTAAAGCGTTCCGGTGGATTGATCAGCGCGACATCACTTCTGTATTGAGCTCGTTGAAACTGATTGTGGTGCTGCCCTCGGAAGGTGCCTCAATTCCAGTGGCTGCACTGACGGCAGCATTGATGACTTCAAGAGGAACCTGTCCATCCTCATCGAGCAAAACCGTGCCTTTGCCATCGATGACGACGACCTGCGGAATGGTGCCATGCCAATAGGTCGCTGGATCGGATGGGTCTTGGCTGTCATCTCCCTGAAAGGCATCGGTGGTGAAGGGCAACAGTTCCACCTCTCGCCCCCACAAACGCTGCAGTTCAGACACAACAGGCGCAAAAATCTTGCTGGTGCTGCTGTCATCCAAATAGAAGACGATCACGCTGGTGCGTTCTTTCTCTAAAGCGTCCTTCAGGGTTGTAGCGGGTGGGACCAGTGATCCATTGCCTGCATACAACGCAAAAATATTGCCGTCGTAACTATCGGTGTCCCTAGCTGCCTCGGCTGGGCTTGCAATCAGCAGCAAGCACAATCCTGCAGCGAATAGAGAACGCAGGACCGGGCGCATGATGCTGAGCAAAGGCATGGTGCTGAACAGTGGATGCAGCATTCTGACCGCTTGGATCAGCTGCGGTTGAAGCTGCGGCCCATCCCTTGAGCGATACCTCGACCCACCAGTCCGATCGCTCGACCAATCACTTGGGTCAGGACCACCGCTAACAGATCACCCACTCTGCGGACCAGAAGTTGAACCTGAGGAGCCAAGGCATCCCGCGCTTCTAGCAGAAGAGCAACCTGTTGTTGCCACCAGCCAAGACGACGCAACTCTTCGTCTCTGGGTTCCATTAACAGCAGCGGTGCGATCGTTCCGTCATTGAGCTGATACAGAAGACGCTGGCTTTCATACAGGCGAATCGGACGTTGAATCCAAGCTTGCCAGCGAGACTGGGTGTTGAGTTGGTTGCGTAGACGTTCTAGCTCTCGGGTGGAAATCAAGCGTTGATCTAATAAGTAGCGTCTCAACTCAGGCCAGTCTCCGCAAACGCCAAGCAGCTCAGATCCAATCAGTTCGGCTGTGCGCACCAACCAATTGCTCACCAACGTTTCGAGCTGCAGCAACGCGCGGGGATCATCGGCAGGCAGCAATTGCCCATCGACCAAAACGGGCTGATCGTCAAGAAAAGGGGCAAGCATCCGCTTTGGATTCGGCAGTTCCTCATCGATGTCTTCCAGCTCTGTATTCAAAACCAGGTGATCGGCCACGCCGCTGAGTTCCTCCCCCATAGGAAGGCGTACGTAATGGCCCGCCATCGTGCACAACGCCTGCTTGCGCAATTCCGGTTGCAAAGCCTGCCAGTGCTCCGAAAGCGCGCGATCCGACCGCTTTTCAGCGGAAGCCTGCTGATCCAAGCGCAACCTTTGCAGCACAGCGTTGAGCTGTCGCAACAGGGCAAGCAAGAGCTCGCGTCGTCGCTCAGGGTGGAGACCTTCAATCGCCAGCATCTGACCGGTGGCGTTGCTTAAACCTCCCGTCACCGCCCTTTCAAGGCGTTGATGAATGGCATCCCACACCGCAGCACCATTTCTCTCTTTCAACTGAATCGATGTTCCTGACGGTTCGTTGAAGGGAGACGATTGCTGGAGAGGAAGAGCACCTTCCAGCCCTAATTGCAATGGTCCCCAAAGCCAAAGCAACAGCTGACGAGCACTGTTCAATTCACGACAGCGACCCTCCAGCATGAATCGCAACATCGGATTCTCTGGCGGTGGATTCAACAGGACCTCGATCATGCGCAGGTCGTGATTGATTTGCTGAAGACCAGTCATCAACAACCAGGGGCCCAGCCCTGGTGACTGAAACGATCCAAACGTCTCGGACGAAGCGTGCGCCGACAGTTCGACCACCCTGCCCCCAGACAGCAACGTTGCAATGCTCAGCTGCAATTGCTCAAGATCAGGATCCTGAAGCAATCCCGCACAATCCAGGGAAAGAAGCTCTGTGGGATCGCAAGGAAGTTTTGCAGGAAGCAACAACAACAGTGGAGCGGATCCCCAACGGCTTTGCAGTTTCAAAACCTCAAGCTGGAGCAGTGCCGGCGATGCAATCGTTTCGATGGACCAGATCACAAGATCAGGTTGTCCATCCAGCTGCTTCGCGGAAACAGATATTTCTAACTCTTTGTTGCCAGCGAGCCCCGACAAAAGAGATTCAGCAAGCAGATTCCTTGCGATAAGCAAAATCTTGTTTGGAATCCCGTTCACCGCTGTAATCCATCCCTCACGAATGATCGCAGGGAAATGGTGAAGGAGCAAATGCTCCAGCACGAATCATCGCCGTCGATCTAATGCTGTTGGACGTCCACTGAGTTGAAGGGTGTAGGTCTCAATTGTGTAGCCAGTGCGCTCTTCGATTTCCCGCACGAGTTCATCAGGCAGTTGAACATCGAGGTCCTCGATTCGTCCGCTCTCGAGGCAAGTGAGATGGCTGTGGGGGTCACTTCGATAGCCATAAAGGCGGCCACTCGCCCGATCCAGACATTCGATCACACCAGCTCTCTGGAGAGCTTCAAGATTTTGGTACACCGATGTATGGCCAATCCGTCGCCCCTGATCATTCAATTTTTCAAAAATATCCCTCGCACTTAAATGGCTGGCTTCAGTCCAAAGCAGATCCAAGACCATCCGCCTCTGCTGACTCAAGCGCATCCCAAGTTTTCGGCACAACTCAAAAGTGGCTTGGAGTCCACTGGAAGCAGCGGACAAATCCGAACTTAGGTGGGTGCTTCCGACCGCCACTAATGCAACTTTATTAGTGGCATCTTAAAACCCTATTCAAGACTTCGTCGCGCTCAAGCTGACGCGAGCGCTCCAACCAATCCAATTCGTCTCAAGCGATCGTGCGGCACTGATCACTCAAAGGGTCTTGCAGACGGCCATCCGCCATCGCCTGGATCGCTTCATGCAAGTCGACGCGACCGTCGTAGAGCGCTCGACCCACGATCACTCCCTCCACACCCAGTGGTTCTAGGGCGAGTAGAGATAGCAGATCTGCCATGCAACCCACGCCGCCAGAGGCGATCACAGGAACCTCACTCGCTTGAGCCATGGCGCGCAAGGCATCGAGATTCGGCCCAGCCAACGTGCCATCGGTAGCGATATCGGTGCTGATGATGGCCGCAATCCCTGCGGAACTGAACCGCTGAGCCAGAGCCGTGGCTTCCACGGTGCTCTCCTCAACCCATCCACGGGTGGCGACAAAACCGTTGCGTGCATCGATGCCCACCACAATTTTGTGAGGATGACGGCTGGCAAGCTCCATCACCAACTCGGGGTTCTCAATCGCCACGGTGCCGAGAATGACTCGATCCAGTCCACAGCTGAGCAGCTCTTCAGCCCTCTCCAACGAGCGCACTCCGCCACCAAGTTGCACAGGAATGGAGAGCTCTTTTGCAATCAAGCGCACCGCTTGATCATTGATGGGCTCACCGCTTCGAGCACCATCGAGATCCACTAAATGCAAACGGGTTGCACCCTGCTTGACCCACTGTTGAGCCTGCGCGAGTGGGTCGTCGCTAAAGCGAGTGACCTGGTCGTAGTCACCCTGATGCAAACGAACACAGCTGCCCTGCAAGAGGTCAATCGCGGGAATGATCTCCATGACGCCGGTGGCACGTTTCACTCTCTCCATCCTGCAGGCCGGGGGGCAAGCGTGATGTCTGCTGTGGAATGGCCGCGCTTCAATGGCTGGGTTGAGCGCCTTGCTGATGAAGATTCTCGTAATGGGTGGCACCCGCTTTGTTGGGAAGCCATTGGTGGCAAGGCTTCAAGACCAGGGGCATGCACTCACCCTGTTCACACGAGGTCGACTTCCCTCACCCGAAGGAGTGGAGTCAATCCAAGGAGATCGCAGTGTTGATGCCGATCTCGACCAACTCAAGGGACGTGACTTTGAGGTGATCATCGACAGCTCCGGCCGCAGTTTGGACGACAGTCGTCGCGTCTTAGCGGTAACGGGCACGCCGACGCATCGCTTTCTGTATGTGAGTTCTGCTGGGGTCTATGCCGCCTCCACGCAGTGGCCGCTGGATGAAACAGCTGCGATCGATCCCGCCAGTCGACATTCAGGCAAGGCCGACACCGAACAATGGCTGCAAGAGCAGGGGATTCCCTTCACCAGCTTCCGTCCCACCTACATCGTGGGACCTGGGAATTACAACCCAGTAGAGCGCTGGTTCTTTGACCGAATCGTGAATGATCGCCCGATTCCCCTTCCAGGATCAGGTGAGACCATCACCCAGATCGGCCACGCTGAAGACCTGGCTGAGGCCATGGCGCGCTCGCTTGAGGTGGATGCCGCTAGCAATCGGATCTACAACTGCAGCGCAAGCCGGGGCATCACCTTCCGTGGCTTGATTGAGGCGGCAGCCGTGGCCTGTGGCCGAGACCCCAAGCAATTGGATTTACGACCGTTTGACCCCAGTGGACTCGATCCCAAAGCCCGCAAGGCCTTTCCTTTAAGGCTCAGTCATTTTTTAACCGACACCACCCGCGTCAGGCGTGAACTCGCTTGGGAACCCCGGTTTGATGCCTGTGCCTCCCTCCTTGACAGCTATCAACGGGAATACAAAGGCAAGCCGACACCCGATCCTGACTTCAGCGCTGACCAGGCTCTGATCGGCGAGGCTTGAGATAGCCCCAGGCTGACCACAACGCCAAAAACAACGAGGGCCAAAACAAACCCACACCAACCCCTCTCAAACCCTGAACCAGTGCTGCATCTCCCCACAGAGGGGGCCAAAGCATGAGCGCAAGGCTGAGAAATTGGAGGATTGTTTTGGCTTTCCCTGCAGCGGATGCTGGTGCCCCATCACTGCTGCCACCACGCCAGCCAGAGATCAGCAATTCACGGGCCAGCAACAGCCAGACAGCCCAAACAGGAAGGGTTCCCTCTGACGCCAACCAGATCAGAGGAGCACTGATCAACAACTTGTCAGCGAGAGGGTCCAGCCGAGCGCCCCACGTGCTGCCACCACCGGCACGTCTCGCCAACCAGCCATCCGCTGCATCGCTCCAGCCTCCAATCAGCAATAACCACCAGGCCAACGCGTCGTAATGCGTCGCCAAGGCAAGCAGAAGCGGGAGCCCCATCAGGGCTCGAGCCAGGGTGAGTCGATCGGCCCAGAGGCGCCAGGGAGAGATCAAGGCTCAGAATGCATTGAGATGCGTGGATTCCATGGTGCTTCAGCAGACGGTCAAAGAGGTGATGTCATCGCCCGTATTGACTGTGACACCAGAAACGGCATTAAAAGATGCCGTGAGTCTGCTGAGCGATCACCACATCAGTGGCCTGCCGGTGGTGGATCAGAACGGACTTCTGATCGGTGAGCTCACCGAGCAAGACCTCATGGTGCGTGAAAGCGGAGTTGATGCCGGCCCCTACGTGATGCTGTTGGACAGCGTGATTTATCTGAAGAATCCACTCAACTGGGACAAGCAGGTTCATCAAGTGCTGGGCACCACGGTGGCCGATCTGATGGGACGTGACCTTCACAGCTGCTCAGAGAGTCTCCCTCTCCCCAAAGCTGCATCGTTGCTGCATGAACGCAGCACCCAGCGACTGATCGTGGTGGACGACAACAAACACCCCGTGGGAGTGTTAACGCGGGGTGACATCGTCCGAGCCTTGGCGTCAGGACAGTCTTAGCGAGAACAGTCTTAGCGAGAAGCGAGTGGCGTGATTCGAATCGCCACAGGCTTGATGAAACGGAACTCCACCAGATCCCCGAGAGCTAGCTCATCGAACACCGTTCCAGGCATTCGCTTGCTGACGTCGAGATTGTGAACCTTCCCGAATGGTCCGCGGAGACTCAAGGTGCGATCGGTTCGCGAGATCCTCACCACCTCGGCGCTGCCCGTAGCCATCGCCACGCGAGTGCCCTTCGGCACAGGGCCAAAATCTCCAGCAATCTCAATATCCTGGCGCTCAAAACTGAGGGCTTTGCTCGTGGCAGGGCGAAGGTCAACCACCAAACCATCCAAAATATCCATTGAAATCTCTGTGCCTGGACTCAACTTCAAGCTGTTGAGATCCACGGCCGACGTCACAAGAATGTTGTGTCCCTCTGGGCCTTCAATTTCCAGCACCTTCTGATCTGGAAGCAGGCGGGTCACGATGGCGTGGAGATGGGTGATCTCAAACGACTCCAGAAGTTCCGCCTTCAGGGTCATTCCAGACCGAAGCAGATCGCTCGCTAAGGGAGGCCTTAGGGCCGAAGGACGGCTCAGCGAACGAGACAGTTTGCGGACATCAACCGCGACGGGCTGCACCAAGCGGAAATCCACGAGGTCGCCAACGTTCAAATCCTCAAGAGGATCATTCTCTGGCGTCACTAACACGTCGAGATTATTGATGCCGCCAAACGGACCCATCAGGCTCAGGCTTCCATCCTGACGATCGAGCTTGATCACCCTTCCCGTTCCTGAGGCAAGGGCGACGCGCATGCCTTTCTTCAACTTGCCCATATCACTGGGAAGGATGATGTCTTCACGACTAAAGCTCAGATCTTGATCGTCGCTTGGTTCAAGGTCGACCAACAATCCATCGAGAACGGAGAGGCTCACCTCATCTCCAGGTTCTAAGCCAAGCGGCGCTAGGTCGAGACCAACCGTATAAACCTCGGTGTGCCCCTCTGGATCCACAATTTCGATCACCTTTTCTTTGGCTAGAGCTTCGCTAACGGTTCCTTTCAGCTCCGTCACCTCAAAACCAGCCAGTTGCTCTTTATCGAATCCAGCAAGAGCACGCTGAGGGCAGAGCACAGCTGAAGCCAGCAAGGTGCAGATCAGCAGCACTCGGCCATGGAGTTGTTGACGGGTCTTCTGGCGCGACGTGCGGATCATTGGTTGGTGATTAAACGTGCAGAGACGGTAGCTCCCTATTCTGATGAGTCAAAATACGCACAGTTTTGCGTGCGGCGCATGTCAAGTTCATGGATGCGCCAGGTGGCGCTTTGCATTGGTGTCGCTGTTGTTGCTTCAGCGACTCAGCTGCCAGCCCGCGCTGAGAAGACGATCGAAATCAGCTTGAAGGATCGCTATTTGAAGCTGCTGGATTCCGGGGTTGTTGTCGCTCGCTTTCCCGTTGCGATAGGCGCTCCTGAATCACCGACGCCCGCGGGGAACTACGCAATCACCCGCATGGAAGATGCGCCGATCTATCACAAGAAAGGGAAGGTCATCGCGCCAGGTCCCAAGAATCCTGTTGGAGTGCGATACATGGCTTACTTCCAGCTTGGGACTGGTGAATACGCCATTCACGGAACAGCCTGGCCCAACTGGGTCAATCTCAGAGCTGCTGTCAGCCTTGGCTGCATTCGCATGCTCAACAAAGATGTGATCAGCCTGTTCAATCAAGTCGACGTCGGGACGCCCGTCGTTGTGACATCCAAATAACCACTCCATCAAGCCATGCGTTTAAATCCACTCCTTCTGGTTGCGATTTCAGCCTGCATCGCCGCCCCCCTTTCAGCTCAAGGCTCATCGAGCCAAGAGATGCCGGAGCAAAAGTTTTTAGATCAGGTTGAAGCCCCTGGCCATGTGCTGATTACAGCCCGTGGTGCTGATGCGGTGAACGCTGAAGCCCGCCGCAAAGGCCTGAAATTTCCTGCCGTGGGCTATTGGTCTCCAGACAATGTGTGTTTCAGCAATCCCCCCAAAGGTGATTGCAATGGATTGTTCACCCGTTGAAGCGCATCAAGAGAACGATCAGGGCAAAGGTGGAGGAGGGAGCACCGGCGGAGGTGGTGCTCCATAGATGATGCTCTTCTCGTCCTCAGCTGACGACACCGATTCCTCTTCGTTCAGTCCAGGGGTTGGAGGGATGGGCTCAGGCCAGGCTTCAGGATCCTCCGGAAGGATCTGATCCTCCTGAAGCAAAACCGGTGGCGGTAGATCCGGAGGTAAATCGAAATCCCATGGCTGAGTCTCAGCATCTGAGTTGGACAGGTCGTCCTGTTCGCTCTCAACGTCGGACCGTTCTCGGAGCACGAGTGGGTCCGCGGTAATCGGAGGTTCCCGCAGCGGTTGCCTCGTCGGAACGGTTTCGGTGACAGGTGTGGTCTGGTTGTGATCGAGGCGTGGTGAGGGCTTAGGTGCCCAGATCATGCGCGCAATCGGCTCTACACCCTGCTCCATCACACGGTTCAAACCAGCCAAAGCACGATCCATGAGTTGCCCCCCATAGAAAAACGCACAGTCCGACGCACCCTCGCAGCGCTGGCTGATCTCGATGCGTCTGGTCAAATCAGCGATCAACCCTCCTTCCAGTCGGACACGACGCTCACTCAATCGGAGTAAGTAGGGAACGTGCACAAAGCTGGTGGCGCCACCACTAATCCAGTTGGCATCTTCTTCTGTGAAACCTTTCACTCCAGGAATGATGAGACGACTCTTCGAGGCGTGATCTGGCATGTAGGCAGCAACAAGACCCCGCCGACGTGCCAGATCCTTTGTTTGCTCGAGAGTGAGGCCGTCTTTGCTCATCAACATTTCGATGCGCCCGTCAGCCTTCAAGCCGTAGACCATGCGAATGCGTGGCAGGTAATAACGAATCCGTTGGCCCATGCTGATGCTGTAAGCACCCTTGTAGCTCTCAGGTGGCTCCTCCAGGTCGTTGTAGATGCTGTGCAGACCCCCAACAAACATGTCGTAGGCCTTGGCACGATCGGGGGTTAATTCTCCATATCCGAAATCAACGGTTCCATCCTTGAGGATGCCAATGAAGGCGCGTTGTCTAGAAGCCGTTCGATTGCGTCCGCGCCAAACTTTGCTGCCGAGTTTCAAATCACCGAGTGGAACAGTAATTTCCTGTCCAAACTCATCAATATGCCGCTCGTACATCGGTCCAGAGACGTAGGCGAGAGCGGCAGTGTCCTCAAAGGCATCCTGCTCGCGATCCCAACCTTCAAGGAGGCCTAGCCGCACGTCACGGGGGTCAAAATCGAGGGCGTAGACCTCATCGTCGGGCTGGTAGGCAAAAGGCCCTGCCACAGAATTGGCCAGATCGATTGGCTTGGGCTCTGTCGAAATCTCCCGTTTTTCGGGAGTTCTAGGCGCAAGCGCAATCAAACCCATGAAGACCGTTATCGGGATCACCACAATCAGCCAACGCTTGCGCCAGAGGCTGGAACGCTGGGGGACGGGCTTGGGCTTACGTCTCTTCTTTTGAGCCGGGATGTCTGCAGCAGAAGCTGAAGTCCGATTTCGAATCACCGGACCAGCCTTTTTTTTCGAACGCGGGATTCGGGGTTCTGCCAAGGAACGATGGTGCCCTCAGCCACCAACCATTTGAGGTAAAGCTGACTGCATTCATGCCCTCCCGTCAACTCACCAAAGGCTGGAATCAACAATCTTTCCTCCATAGCGTCGTAGGCAAAACAGGGAAGACGAAGGCGATCACTACCAGAGCTGAGGCTCGCAACCGGGTGAATATGGCCGCAAACGTTAAGCAAATGAGCTTGTTGGCAGGAAAGATCGAATGAAGAATCCGCTGCATGCTCAGGTTCATGACTGAGCCAAAGTTGTCCGAGTCGATAACTCGGCTGCTGGGGCAGACCCAACGTGCGGCAGTGACGATCATGATTGCCACCCACCAGGGTGACGGGACAACCCGCGAGCTCAGGAAGTGCCTCCAGGGTCTCGCGAAGGGTCTCGGTCAAACCAAGGGGACCATGAACCAGATCACCAAGAATGATGAGAGTCTCGGGCTGAACGCGCGTGCAAAGCTCCAACAATGGATTCAACGTGCCGCGATCCCCATCACTCGGCAGAGGGATTCCATGGGCTTGAAACACCTCGGCTTTGCCCAAATGCAGATCGGCAATCAGGAGTTCACGGCCTTTAGGACGCCAGAGAGCCTTCTCCGGGAGAAATTCGAGTCGCTCCTGCCCCCAAGTCCAGGTCAGGCCATAGCCAGTGCCATGAGGATCAGCGCTCGTTGAAGGGATCAACTCTGAACTCAAAAGGTGCTCCCCCAACAACAACCAGACGTCATCAGACCCCTAAAGGACAAAGCAACCGTTTGATTGCCGTTATCACACATACGTTGCTTCGAGAGTTCCTTCCAGACCGCCGTGATGAGAGTCTTTGACGTAAGACGCATTGGAACGATGACCCTGGCATTGCTACTTGCACTCCTTGGATCGCTGATGGCTATGGGTTTCATTATTCGCCGGCTAGAAAAGGGCTAAACAGGCGGGGATCGTCATGATACGTACGCTTGTACTCACTGGAATCGTTCTGATTTCACTGCCGATTCAGACACTCGCAAAAGAAGTCGCAAACGAGTTGCAGATTGGGGTCAGTGGGTCACCACCATTTGTGATCGAAGAGGATGGTGTGCTGAGTGGGATCAGTGTCGAGATTTGGAAGGACGTCGCAGAGCGTCTCGAGCAGCCTTACAAATTTGTTGTTCAGCCGAACACCAATGCAAATGTAGAAGCTGTCGCTGATGGCAGCGTTGATCTAGCCATCGGTCCAATCAGCATTACGCCAACCCGCCTAGCCAATCCGAAAATAGATTTTACGCAACCTTATTATCACGGATACGAAGGTTTACTGATCCCTCAGAAACCACCTGGACTGATAACGCGGCTTCGCCCATTCATTGGTTGGGCTGCTTTATCATCAGTGGGCATACTGATCACACTTCTGTTTATTTTTGGCAATCTCATTTGGTTGGCTGAGCGACGCAAAAACACCGAACAATTTCCTCGCCACTATTTTCATGGCGTAGGAAATGGAATGTGGTTTGGGCTCGTTACACTCACAACCGTTGGTTACGGTGATCGAGCACCACTATCACGAAGTGGCCGCATCATCGCTGGCATTTGGATGGTGATCTCACTCGTAGCAGTCTCGTCAATCACCGCAGGGCTTGCATCGGCTTTTACATTATCCCTCGCTGAAATAGCACCTTCAGCTATTCGCGAAAAAGCCGATTTAAGAGGTAAAGAAATAGCCGTTGTAGAAGGAACAACGAGCCTAAGATGGGGAAAACTATATGAAATCAACGCCTTCCTCACCAAAGACTTAAACGAAGCAATCAAAATCCTTAATCAAGGAAAAGTAGAAGGCATTATTTTTGACGAAGCTCCGCTTCGACACTATCTCAAGCAAAACAAAAAGAGCAAGCTAAAACTTGCAAACTTTCCATTAGCGATACAAACCTATGGATTCGTACTACCGATGGGAAGTCCATTAAGAAACCAATTAAATATTGAGCTTCTAGATATGGAACGGAACGGAGTCACAGAAAGAATTAAAACAAAATTATTGGATTAAGGGGATATTTATTGAATCACAGTGTGACGTCGCAACCCATCTTCAATTAGAAATGTTGCCAAGCTGCTACAACTCCTACCTTCCTGAAGTGCTTGCTGCTTAAGCCGACTCATAATGCCAGCGGGAAGTGTCACATTAAGACGCTCCGACGTGGCAGCCTCGGCCACTTGGCCAGCACTAATCGAAGCATCTACAGGAACGAGCTGGTCCTGCAACTCATGCAAAAGACTTTCAAGAAAAGACACGGTTAAGTTACGGTACCGTTACTAAGACGTATCTTAGCAGGGGATCCAGCTCCGGTTAGTCTCTTACCTAATAAAGGGAAGACCAATTCGACGAATGGATACGCTGACGCTTCATCTTGAGCCAGAACAAGACCTACTGCTATCGCTTTCAGAGGTAGCCCAAGAGAAGCAGATCAGCGGATTCCTATTAGGAGTCGTGGGAAATTTGTCAAAAGCATCATTTCAATGTCCAGGACGCGATCAACCAACAGTTTTAGAGGGTGAGCTAGAAATCATCACCTTAAATGGAACCTTTGATGCAGACGGAGTTCATCTCCACTTAAGTCTTTCAGATGGCGCATGTCAGGTTTGGGGAGGCCATCTAGAAAAAGGCTCACTGATACTGAAAGGGGCGGATCTTCTTCTGGGAATTCTCAAACAAGGTCAAGCAGCGCGAAGCAGAACCAAAACACGCTTAGAGATTGCGGTCCTTCCTGGATGTCCATGGTGCGCTAGTGCACTCAGGCTCTTAGAGGCTTATAACATTCCTCACCTGGTCATCACTGTTGACAATGACGTCACCTTCCAACAGTGTCAGCAACGTAGTGGGATGAATACCTTTCCACAAGTCTTTATTGATGGAACAACTATTGGCGGCTTCGATAGCCTTGAAAAACTACAACGTTCCGGCGAATTGCTCACACTGAAATGAGCACAACCATTCTCAAAAGCAATCTAACAAAAACGATTTTTACTTCTCTCTAAACTGCTGCTTCTCATGAAGTAGCTCAGTTTCTAGTTGATGAATCAACTTGGTAACAAGCGCCTGAAATTCAGGCTGACAACCACGGAAAGCGGCTTTATGACGAATCGGCTCGTTTCGCGTTCTTAGATCCGTCAGCATCAGCTGCAAGGCATCAATTTTTGCTGAAAAATTCATGGCTGAGTGGGTCTCATCAAATGAGGCTATGACACCGATGGGTCCTTGAGAAGCATTTGTAACCGAAGCATTGAAACTAGCTCTAGCAAAAGCAAAAAGCATGCAACAAACGATCAAAGAGCATTAAATCTCTAAAGCCAAGATCAATGAACGTAGTAAACGACCACAAGATCAGGAATAAATGATCAAGACAATCAACAACCAACCGTTCTGTTAATCAGCAAATCAGGGATTCTAAATAGTATAATTACAAAGTTCAAGTCATACCCATCAGGGATAATAATTTCAGGAGAAACCTGTCAATGTCCATCAGAAGCTGCCCGCGCTGTGGATCAACCTCCATCAGAGCTGATCGCTCCCTTGGTGGACGCTTGGTCTGCATGAACTGCGGTGCATCAGTTGGGCAGGGACAAACCACGCGAACCAATCAAAATTCAATGCGTCAAGTCAATCGGCAATGGATTTGGTGGGCTATTGGACTTGGCACACTGCTCATTGTGATCGCCATTCAATCAAGCTAACTTTATTTATTAGGAACGAATCAGAGATTAAAGTTCTACCTATCAAGCAAAGCAAAACCCAAGCTTCACAATACTCCTAAAATTACTACAAAAAGCGCAAGCAGATGTAAAGCTCAAACAAGACCATAAACATCAAGATGGGAAGCTATCTGTTCGATGAATAAATTAACCCGAAGACGAGTTATAGGAGCACAAAAAATAGTCAAAGGGGAGTGAAATATCTCCATGGAATACCAAACGTCGCAAGTGCATGACCATTATCGCCCAAATCTGCAGGAAAGACGGCTGCAATCGCTAACTCATCATCCTCAAAGCATGTACGAGATTTAACAACAAAACTAGCTAGATCGTCAGCACCCCACATCAAGGTCCCCGCTTTTTTTTCTTCTTGATAGTCCGCAAAAACATCTGCGAACTCATTTCCATGCTGACCATTGAGCATCTCATCAATAGCAGCATCAGGCCCACGGTCTGGGTAAATATCAAACAATTGACGGATTAAGGGATGATCAATTTTAGTTGAAACACGCAAAACATTTCCCAAACTACCAACTGACGATTGCATCAACACGGGTGGCTCAAGTCGAGCATCGATAACAGCAACTGGAAGGTTGAAATCCCATACCAGACGCTCTCTCACATCAGCAGCTATCACAGTCAGTGGTTGAGAAAACTGCTCCACCAATCGTTTAACGCGGTCTTCTGAAATAGTCATGCATACAAAATAACGCTTAAAAACGACTGCTGTTAAGGCCTATCAATTGAGAACAACAGAAGTGCTCACGCCAACGAGCCATCGAATTGCTCAACAGCAACCAAAAGCACAAATCCAGTCTCAATACACTCAGATCCAAAAATTGAGATGCAAAGATTAATTCTTCATCAATCAAACATCACAAAGTTGAGAGAATAAAGAGCAATTATTTACATGAAGATTCTAAATAAAATCCACAAGCAACACAAGTATGCCCTGGCAGTTTGTTTTAAAAAATCAAACGATTGAATCGGCATACATCCACATGGCTGTCATCACTCCTACAGCAATTGTGATCATCAGTACGCTCATGCTGATGGTATTAAAACGAATTCGCCTTTGAATTTCTGCCATAATTTTTATGCCTAGAGCTTCCATGACAATACGACGAAAAAAAGATTGTGACGAATTCTTATTATTCCTTCGTGAAAGAGTTAACTCAATGGATCCTATCCGAGCAAAAAACCAGTGAGGCCAACGGTTCTCAGCCATTACAAGCCAGGCCAGATGAGAGGAAACTTGAGCAAAGGCTAGATCCATTGAGCAGTGCGCTCAAAATAGATGGATCAGTGAAGACAGGAACCAGTAATGGATCAAAAAGTCAATTCAGATTCAGAGCCATTGATCCAATGCCTCTGAATGCATGTTTTAACAGCTAAGTTTGACCGGCCTTCAAATGCTGAAATGAATTCTGACTCAAGGACAAGACCAATTCCAAGAGTATGGAATCAATCATCTGTAGAATTTACCAAGAGACAGCCATGGGATGCAGATTCTCAACCATAAAAATCAGGCCCTCATTATCGCACTGCTGGCAGGATTAACGGTACTCAACCCTGTATCTGCAGACGATGAACAAAAGGGAGATCAAATTAACATAGGATTATCAGAAGAACTCAGCAAAATCTCAATCAAGAAAATTCGAAAACTGGGAGGTAAAGAGTTTTCCTATCAAAATGCAGACAACAATATTATCCTTGTAAAATGTAATTTAGACATGATCTTGGTAAAATACTGGTATGTCAATAAGCTGGATAGTTCCACCCCGCAAGAAGCTACAAGCAAGATGCACTGGCATAGGGCAGCTCCCAAATCTCAAACACAACGAGAGAGCGAATTATTATGCAGTTCCAACAACAATCAGAGGAATTGAATCCCCCGCGCGCTAACAAATCAAGACAGATTTAGAATACCGAGCAAACAAAAAATATTGATAAAATAGCTTACGTTACAACGTAACGTCCGTATTTCATTCAGATTCAAGCACTTTTCTTGTATTTTAATCACACACAGCCAATCAAGCAAGTGGTCAACTCTTAGACACTTAAAGCTGTTATCACATAGTAGAAGCCTCCAATCATAATGACATTCAAAGAATATTGAATCAATCTCATCCAAAATCAAAAGCTATAGATATTATTCTTTCAAAGCTCCTATCCAAACACATTGCCACCGCCCATGTGCCATGCAGCGCAACTAGCAGAAAACAACTGCCCTCCATGACCAACATCTGCAGCAATAGCGAATGAAGGCATCATGAGGCTAAGAAGGGCTACTAAAGCGATTGAACTGATGTGACACATGACAAGACGAAAAGACAGTTGGATTTTTCTCAAATAACAGCTTTTTCAATGCAAGCCGAGTAGAGCTTCATTTTTGTTTTGTAAAGTCGAGCCAAAAACCGAACAGACTGGTACCGAACGTTTGATCCACTGAGCCATGATTCGAAATGTGCTGTCTGCACTTTTCGCCTTTGTACTGGTGGCCTGCTTCCTCATGAGTCCTTCAACAGCTAACGCTTGTGTGGAAGGATTGGCCTGGGGTATGCCCCAATCAGAGATCAACGACCACCTCAATGGTGCGGTCAGGCAAGAAGACTTGAACCATCAACGCTTGATCGCTCGTAACATCCATCTCGATCAATTGCCTGTCTCCCAGCTCACGTTGGACATGAACGAGCAGGGAGGGCTTGCATCACTGGCCTACGAATTCAGCATGGATGACATGACCGAGGTTCTTGCTGGTTTGAGTGCTCGGCACGGCAAGCCAATCAGCACATCGATCAAAGAAGACCACTATGAGGATCAGCTCTGGGTTTGGAACACAGGTGAGGACCTGATTACAGCCGTAAAACGAACGAGCGGCAATGTACAGAAATTTTTGATTTCCTACCGACCAAGCCGACTCAACCCCGAAACGCTTTAATCCCAGCTTGTTTTGAATCTTTATAGATCGAAGCTGGTTTCGTGTACATCGTTGGAAGCCTTTAAATCATCTAGCAAAGTGCAAAGCCTTGATCAAAAATTCCAATGAAGCGTTTCTTCCCCTGAAAATATTGCTATCACTAGAAAGAAGATACAATCACATCAGCTGATGAGCGATTTTTTTTACTTTCTAGAAAGCTGGAGATGGCCTTTAGCAATCGTTCTTTCCATCTTTTTTGTTAGTCGTGCCCTCATCGTGGTTGCAAGAATTGGAATCCGAGTTGAAATCTTCACGCGTTTACCCATTCTTGTAGGAACTGGAAGCGAGCCGATCCAAGCGGAAGTAGGAAAAGTGCGGATCTAGGAGACACGCACTTAAGACTTTTTCATTTCAGCTCTGCTCGATCTCTCTCTTGATCTCCTCTTCACTAAAGGAGTGTCGATGAGGATGAGTGATTTTCCATCCTTGAATCAAAAGAGCGCCCCCCCAACCGATAAGTGGATAGATCGGCCAAAAAAAGCCAAACCCAGAGAAAGCCCACACCACAATCAAGAGACCATTCACCCAGAGGTAATTGATCACTTGATGGCGATAGGCCCTCTTGCGGCTAAGACGGCTGATGGCATGACGCCGTGATTCTTCGTC
>ERZ891134.505-NODE-505-length-32363-cov-7.295995_pt1 | contig 32363 bp, 24 predicted proteins | sample MGYA00520888_ERZ891134 | MGnify/ENA primary metagenome ERZ891134 (study PRJEB32303, sample SAMEA104408692) | aquatic metagenome | biome: Brackish water; feature: Coastal; material: water | place: Baltic Sea | collected 2014-10-23 | depth 10 m ... | reverse complement strand
AGACCCACGACCATCAGCGTTGCAGAGTAAGGGAAAATGATTTCTAAGGTCTCCCACGTCATGGGAACGTCAGGCATGAAAAAGTTCGGCAGACTGTCGGGCAGATCACCCATGTCTCCGACTGTTCGTATATCCAAATCCATGACAATGGCCACGAGCGTCAGAAATACAATGGTGATGAGCGGTGAGGGAATCGCCGTTGTGAGTCGCGGTAACCCGTAAATAATAGTAAGCCCCGCGGCGGTCATGGCATAGACCTCCCAACCGACGTTGGTAAGTTCAGGCAGCTGTGCCATAAAAATCAAGATGGCCAGTGCATTGACAAACCCTGTCACCACCGAGCGCGACACGAATCGCATCAACTCACCGAGACGAACCCATCCTGCGATAATTTGCAGAACGCCTGTGAGCACGGTGGCGGCGAACAAATACTGCAGGCCATGATCTTTGACCAACGTCACCATCAGCAGTGCCATCGCACCCGTCGCCGCCGAGATCATGCCGGGACGACCGCCAGTAAACGCTATAATGACAGCGATCGAAAACGACGCATAAAGTCCGACTTTTGGATCGACCCCCGCGATAATTGAAAAAGCAATGGCCTCAGGAATGAGCGCCAACGCAACAACGAGTCCTGCTAGAACATCGTTTCGAATATTTGAGAACCACTCTTGGCGGATCGTATCCATGAGACCTTTGCTTTTTAGGAAGTGCCACAGCCTTACGCGGTGAACTGAAGGCTGGATCCATAACAAAACAACAAGCCAAAAGCGCGCGATTGCGCTTTTGTTTAAATGGTCCCCAGCGAAACCAAAGTATACCATGCTCCACTTCTCAACGGTGCAGAGATATGTCAATGAATCCCGAGATACTGCTGATCGCAGAGCCCCATGAAGAGTGGCCACAGCACGTGATGGAGTTGATTGCGGGACGTTTAGTGACGCTACGACTTGACCCACAAGCGCCTCTGGCGAGTGATACCCGCTATGAGTCTGTGCGCGTGCTGGTAGGCGCGCCTCAAGACACAGCCCGATGGGTGGTCATTTGCCCAAAATTAGAGTGGATTCAAAGCACATGGGCAGGCATCGATGCACTCGCATCACAGATACCTCATAACGTTGTCGTCACACCGCTTAAACACGTTTTTGGACAGGCCATGTCAGAATTTGTCATGGGCTGGATTCTCTCGATCGAACGTCGCGTCATCACGCGGGCCACCGCCTCCAAATGGGACAGTTCGCCAGAACCCGGCGTTCTAGGTAAGACAATGGGAATCCTCGGTACTGGCAGTATAGGACAGGCCGTTGCACAAGCGGCAGGGCAATTTGGTATTCGGTGCAAAGGCCTTAACTCGGACGGTCGTTCGGTACCCGGTTTTGTTAAATGTTATACCGCTCGTGACCCTGAGTTTTTCAACGATCTCGACTACGTCGTTTCAGTCCTTCCTAAAACCGACCAGACCACCCACTTGATTAACAGCGCCAGTCTTTCCACTCTCCCCGAGGGCAGTATTGTCGTCAATATTGGTCGCGGAAATGCCATCGACGACGAGGCCTTACTCAGTGCGTTAAAGGATAGACACGTGAAGGCTGCGGTTCTGGACGTCTTTGATGAGGAGCCATTGCCGGAGTCACACCCCTACTGGCTTGAATCCAACGTCTACGTTACGTCGCATACGGCAGCCCCAACCATGACACGCTTGGTGGGCCAAGCCATGACAAACAATCTCTCTCGATTCATTGAGGGCAAGCCCTTGGTCGACGTCTACGAGCCCACCAAAGGTTACTGACTGTGCTCGTTTAGTAAGCGACCGCCACAATAATTTCGTTGCGCCGCATAAAAGGCGGCGTCCACGGAGGGTTGTACTGATTTAATGTGGGATCTCCGAGCGGCTGAATCCCTTTTGATGCGAGAAAGCTGGACAACGTTTGCCAGTATTGCTCCGCTTTTTTGTCACTGACCCAACCACTAAAACGAATAGCTGCCGCTCGATACGCGGGCTCTTCGCGAAACGCCACCCGGTCATCATTCGGTTTTGGTAACTCGTCCATCGCGAACTCACTGGGTATGACGAAGGCCATTTCCTCACTCGCTTGGGCCGGCATTGTTCGCTGAACCGGTGCGGTCATGGCAATTTCCTGCGCCGTTTCATTACCGCCAAAAATGTAGCCTGCAAGTACTCCGAACCCTGCGTTAGCGCCCTGTCCCATTCTCGTCACGGCCAAAATTCGCGCATCGTAATCGCGAATCTCAACAGAAGGTTCATCCCACGACTTCACGACATTGTAGGACGGCTCTTCGATTGCCGACGCGGTTGAGCTAGTGAGCATAATGACGCATGAATACAGAGAAATAAGAAAAGGTCGCATTGAAAGTCCAAAGCTCAGTTAGTGTCCTGCTGTGTACGCGAAGCAGAGCAACTAGATCAGGACGCTGCACACTACTTAAGCGGACAGGACTGCATAGAAACCTTTTTACCGCCCGCGAGAATTCGCTCCCCTTTTTCGCAAAAACCGCGTTTTGCGTGAAAGTGCAACGAGTGCGCATTGGGCGGATCCACGTCCATCTCAGCGGTCATTACACAGCAGCCATCGGCGAGCGCGAGCTCACCAAGGCGGTCATACAATTGGGCGCCAATTCCTTGACTGCGGGTATCGCTCGCCAGAACGATACGATCCACGTAGACCATTTCACTCAAGCGCGTGTCAAACCAACGATAGTTGTCGTTGTCATAAGGCACCCCGCTACGCATGGCGATCACGAACCCAACGACAGCCGACTCAACTTCGGCGACGAGGCAATACGCACTTAACGCCAGCAAATGCATAAATCGGGCCTCGTCCATCGGACTGGTCACTGCCACAAACACGTCATTGAGCGCTGAAATCTGCGCCGCATCCTCTTTTCTAGCATTTCGAATGAGCACAAAAGTCCTTGCGATAAGAAAAATCAAATAGTCATTAGTAAAATCGTACCGTAAATACGTAACTTAAATACGGCCAGACTCGCCGCAGTGTCGAGTGGTGCGCGATATCGAGCCAGACCCCATCGAAAATACCCACACCCCTAAACCATTGCCCGCAAATGAGGCCTTCATAGAGTGTGGTGTTTACTGCGCTGACCGGTTTTGCAAACCACTTGACCCAATATCGTAGCTTACCTGATAATCCGCCCCTGATTTTTTCCGCACGCACAGCACTCGCGCTACTTTTTCAACTCTGGAGAACTACGAAATGCTTGAACAACTGTATTCAGCACCGCCTTTACTAGGAATTGTCGGTCTAGCGATCGCATTCTTTATTTACACGGTGATGTCTCGTCGCGAGGTGCCTGACGGCAAGGTGCAGAAGATCGGTGAACAAATCCACTTGGGTGCGATGGTGTTCATGAAGCGAGAGTACACCTACCTTGCGGGTTTTGCGGTTGTATTACTGGGCCTTATTTTGTTGTCAGACCTTGGAAACGACACAGCGTTGTCGTTTGTCGTCGGTGCGTCATCTTCGGCGCTTGCGGGATGGCTTGGGATGTACGCGGCGACAAAGGCAAACGTTCGAACAGCCATCGCTGCAAACACAGAAGGGGCAGCGAGTGCGCTGTCAGTGGCGTTTTACGGCGGTTCCATTATGGGGCTATGCGTTGCGTCACTGGGTCTCATTGGACTCGGAAGCCTCTATTTCTACTTCGGTGGTGATCCTAAAACGGCTCACGCGATTCACGGATTTGGAATGGGCGCCTCGGTTGTTGCCTTGTTCTCCCGTGTTGGTGGCGGAATCTTTACGAAGAGTGCAGACGTTGGCGCCGATTTGGTTGGCAAGATTGAAGCAGGTATTCCTGAAGACGACCCCCGTAACCCCGGAGTTATCGCAGATAACGTGGGCGACAACGTCGGCGATATTGCCGGCATGGGTTCTGATATTTTCGAGAGCTACTGCGGGTCGATGATCGCTTGTATGGCAATCGCCTCAACAATGGCCATTGAGTCACAGGCTGGCTTAATGTTCTTACCACTTGCATTAGCGTCGGTCGGTCTGCTGTCGTCAGTCGTTGGCATATTAATCGTCAAGTCAGCAGCGTCTGCTGCGCCAGCGACAGCGCTTCGATACGGTACGTTTGCAGCCCCAATCATCTTCGTTCTACTGGCTTACTTCGTGGTCCAGCACCTCGGCGTTGATCTCTCCGTTTGGTTTGCCGTGGTCGCCGGTGCAGTCGGTGGCGTGGCGATCGGACTGATCACTGAATACTACACAGGCGGTGCGCCCGTCCGAAGAATCGCGGCTTCGGGCGCAACCGGTCCTGCAACCGTCATGATCACAGGTCTTGCGGTGGGTATGCAGTCGGTCGTATTGCCTGTATTTGTTCTGGCAGCAATCATTTTCGTGTCCACTGAACTCGCCGGACTTTACGGTGTGGGTATCGCCGCTGTTGGTATGCTGGCGACTGTCGGCATTACTATGGCGATCGACGCTTACGGCCCTGTTGCCGATAACGCTGGTGGTATTGCTGAAATGGCAGGCATGGGCGAAGAAACACGCAAAATCACAGACGGACTTGATGAGGTTGGAAATACCACAGCCGCGATCGGTAAAGGCTTTGCGATTGGCGCTGCGGCTTTAGCTGCGCTGGCTATCATCGCCGCTTTTGTTGAAACGGTGTCCTCCAACAACCCTGGATTTTCGCTCGAGTTGTCAGATCCAATCGTACTCGTGGGTATGTTCATCGGTGGAACGATTCCCTTTCTGATTGCCGCTATTACCATGACGGCGGTCGGCGAGGCGGCGTTTGACATGATCAACGAGATCCGACGTCAGTTCAGAGAAATACCCGGACTTCTTGAGGGCACGGCTGACCCCGATACCGAGCGTTGTGTTGATATCGCGACGACTGCAGCACTTAAGCGTATGGTTCTGCCCGGCGTCATCGCAGTAGCGGCACCCGTGGCGGTTGGTTTCTTGCTGGGCGCTGCGGCCTTGGGTGGTATGTTGGCAGGAGCCTTGCTGGGTTGCGTTTTGATGGCCTTGATGATGGCGAACGCGGGCGGTGCTTGGGACAATGCGAAGAAGTACGTCGAGAAAGGAAATCTTGGTGGTAAGGGTTCAGACACGCACTCGGCCGTTGTTGTAGGCGATACTGTCGGCGACCCCTTCAAGGACACGTCGGGCCCCTCTATGAACATTTTGATCAATGTAATGGCGATCGTTAGTCTGGTGATTGCGCCCTTACTGTAATTCAGCGCTGTCAGGATTTTAGAAAGGGGAGCATGGCTCCCCTTTTTTTTAGTCGGTAACGTCTTTAATAAAAGAAAGTAAACAGCTCACTGCAAACCGCGCGTGAGTGATGGCCTCAATGCGCCAAATTCACACGCAGCACTCAGGAATCAGCATTAAAACGGGAGAGACATGTACAAAGTTCGAACTTACAACGCAATTTCATCCAAAGGGCTTGATCGACTCAGCCGAAATTGTTTTGAGGTGAGCAGTGAGACGGGGGCTCCAGACGCCATTTTGCTGAGAAGCTACAAGCTTTCAACGTCAGACATCGGTCCGTCAGTTACGGCCATCGCGCGGGCCGGTGCCGGCGTCAACAATATACCCATCGATGCCTGCACAGATCGTGGCGTAGTCGTTTTTAACACGCCCGGTGCCAACGCTAACGCAGTCAAAGAGCTCGTGGCGGCCGGTATGTTGTTGGCCTCTAGAGATATCGTGGGCGGTATGCGCTTTATCAATGAACTCGCGCCTACGCTCAGTGCTGAAGACATGGGCCCATTGATGGAGGCCAAGAAGAAGCAATTTGCTGGGTCAGAACTGCAGGGTAAGACGCTCGGTGTCTTGGGCCTTGGAGCCATTGGCAGCCTCATCGCCCGACTTGGGCTTGATCTTGGCATGGACGTTGTCGGTTACGATCCAGCAATATCTATCGAGTCGGCCTGGAGACTGCCCAGCTCCGTTCGGAAAATGGATAATATGCAGTCGCTTTTTTCACAGTCAGACTATGTCTCGTTACATATTCCAGTGCTTGAGAGCACCCGAGGTATTATCAACGCCGATACACTGTCTTACTTCAAACAAGACGCCTGTCTCCTCAATTTTGCGAGGGAGCAAATTGTCGATACACCGGCCGTTGTGGATGCGCTCGAGCAAAACACCCTTCGCACCTACGTGACCGACTTTCCACACCCGCTGCTGCGTAACAGACAAGACACGATTTTAATGCCACACATTGGGGCCAGTACAGCCGAGGCTGAAGAAAATTGCGCCATTATGGCTGCAGATCAGATCAAAGCTTTTTTAGATCACGGCAATATTAAAAACGCCGTCAATTTCCCTGCGATTGAACTGGAGCGAACCACGGACTCGAGGCTCACAGTCACCAACCGTAACGCCCCCGGAACCCTCAGCCACATCTTAAATGTTCTGGGCGATGCAAATCTAAATGTTGCAGATCTTCTTAACAAAAGCCGTGGGGACATTGCTTATAACCTAATTGATTTAAATACCGCACCGAGTGCTCTGGTACTCGATCAAATTCGCGCAGTTGAGGGCGTGATCAATGTCCGATACCTCGGCAAGCCCTGCGCGGTTTAAACACAGCGGGCACAGTCCCAGCTAAGACCTCGCAATAAGATGCCTTCGTGCGTTCAATCACTGCGTACTTTGAGATATGTTAAGGCTCGTAAATTACGCTACATTCGTTCAGTGCGTTTTGAGCGTGCTTTGAGCGCGGACTACAGCCAAGTCCTGTCCGACGCTCGAGTTAACCTGTGTGGACCGGAGAATATTCATCATGCTTCAATTTCAACCTAATGCATTGCCCCTCGTCTTAGCACTCTCGAGTGCTCTGTTTGTCAGTGGCGTATCAAGCGCGCCCATTGTTCAGCCCGGCGCACCCGGAGAGACGGGGCAGGTATTGTCAGCTGAGGAGGCAGTTCGGATCACCGACACCAGCTACTCCCCTGCTGACACGCACTTCATGCAAATGATGATTCCACACCACGCTCAAGCGCTCGAAATGGCGCAGCTGGTGGAGGTACGTACCAATCGTCCGGAACTGGTCGACATTGCTGGTCGAATAAAATCATCGCAAAGTGACGAAATTGACTTCATGCAAAGCTGGCTAACCGACCGGGGTGAGGCGCCGATGGCCCACGCCCACCACATGCTGAGTACCCACCATAAGATGGACATGGGGATGGCGAGTGACGCGCAGATGACTGAACTTGCTGGCGCAGAGTCAGTCAACTTCGATCGGCAGTTCCTCTCGCTCATGATCCGTCACCACGAAGGCGCGGTCGACATGGTCAAGGACCTACTCGATCAGCCGGGATCAGCCTACGATCCGTTACTTTACGACTTTGTCGGTGACATTAAGAACGACCAAATGGTCGAAATCGAACGAATGAACGCTTTGCTTGTGACCCTTTCTGACGACCCGCGCGCCAATTTAAAAGCGGGTCTCACGGACGCAGGAATCGCCATCAAAAATATGACACTGGTCGCCTCGCTCAGTAAGCCTGCAGGGTTTGTCGATCCGAATAACCCTGGGGAGCTAGCGAAGGCAAGTCCTGAAAAAGAAGAGAGCGACGAGGCACAAGATAAGAAGAAATCGCCCATTGAAGGCGGCAAGAGAAAGCGATCACCGCTGCTGAGCTTCTCCAACACCGACATGGCCTTTGCCGGCAATACGCTGGTCGCGGGAAGCTATCACGGCTTCAACGTTTATGACCTTCAGGACAATGGTATCCCGGAACTCTTGAGTTCCGTTGTCTGCCCCGGAGGCCAGGGTGATGTCAGCATTGTCGGAAACTTACTCATCATGTCAGCACAAGAAACCCGTGGCCGCTTAGACTGCGGTCTTCAGGGAATTTCAGAGGACGTGAGTGACGAGCGCTTCCGCGGACTGCGCATTTTCGATATCAGCGATTTAGAGAGTCCTGTTCAAGTCGGTGCTGTTCAAACCTGCCGAGGATCGCACACCCACTCGGTGGTCTCGGGTCCAGGGGACGATGGAAAAATCGTGGTCTATAACTCAGGCACGTCGAGTATTCGTGAACGCGAGGAGATGGAAACCTGCTTTGACGACTCCCCCGGCGACCCAAGAACAGCGCTCTTCAGAATTGATGTAATCGAGATTCCGGTCGACGACCCGGCCTCTGCACGGATCGTGCACAGCCCAACCGTTTTTGCAGATGAAGAAACTGGAGCGCTAGCGGGTTTATGGCGTGGCGGCGACCACGGCGATGAGACCCAAGAGACGCGTCCGACAGACCAGTGCCACGACATCACCGTATTTCCGTCCAAGAACATTGCAGCGGGCGCGTGCTCAGGCAACGGAATTCTATTTGATATTACTGACCCACTGGACCCTCAGCGGATTGATGCCGTCGCGGACCCGGGCTTCGCCTACTGGCACTCAGCCACGTTTAATAATGACGGCACTAAGATCGTATTCACTGACGAATGGGGTGGCGGCGGTCGAGCGCGATGCCGCGCATTCGACCCACTCAACTGGGGTGCCGATGCCATTTATGACATCGTAGAAGGCAAACTCGAGCACCGAAGTCATTTTAAAATGCCGGCACCACAGCGTGAATTTGAAAACTGTGTGGCGCATAACGGATCGATCGTACCGGTTCCAGGGCGGGATATTTTCGTACAGGCGTGGTACCAAGGCGGTATTTCTGTGATCGACTTTACGGACTCCACAAATCCGATGGAAATTGCCTATTTCGATCGTGGCCCCATTGATGACGAAGAGCTCGTCACGGGCGGATTCTGGTCAACCTACTGGTACGGTAACCATATTTACGGCACAGAAATTATTCGCGGCCTTGATGTCCTATCGCTGGATGCCAGCGAACACATCACCGCTAACGAGATTGCGGCGGCAGGCCTTGCCGACGTCAACGGCGTATTCAATCCGCAGCAGCAATTTCCAGTCGAATGGCCGGACCATCCGACGGTGGCATTAGCGCTCCTTGATCAAATGGCGCGCAAGACACCTGAATCCGCTGACACCATTGCTGATGCATCGCAACTACTCAAGAGCGTCTCGAAAACCTTCGATGCAGGCGAGTCCAATTGGCGAGCCGCGCGAAAGCTTGAGCAGTTGGCGAAAAACTTGTCGGTAAAGGAGGCAGGGCAGTCGGCAGCCAGCGCGATGATGGGCGTCGCCAAACGCTTGCGATAATGTATTGAGGTCTTGTTGGGGAGAACACCATGCGCCGCCTTAATCGTCTGACCTTGTTCCTTGAGGCCAAGGGCTTTTGGTGGGGTGTGGCCCTATTAGGTACGAGTCTTTTTGCCGCCGCGCTGTACTGGCAGTACGCACTCAGTGAAGAACCCTGCCAAGTCTGTATTCAGGCGCGCTTGTGGGTCGTGGCCATTGCACTCGTGGGTTTACTGATGTCTTTACTACCGCCTGCGCGAGGACTCTATACCGCTGGAAACGCCGCGCTGCTAATCTGTGCGGTAGGTCTGGGTGAGCGTTCGTTCTACCTATACGAAATCGAAAACTTTCGAGGTGATGGCAGCTGTGAATTCTCCCTAGGCATGCCCGACTGGTTTGCGGTGGATCGCTGGTTTCCGTCACTCTTTGAAGTTAGAAATATCTGCTCTTACACGCCCGAAATAGCCTTTGGCGTCAGTATGGCCGAGGCACTCATTGGCATCTCACTGATCGTTGCCTCACTTTGCGGCGTCAATATTCTTCGAAGTGCAACGGGTCAGCTGAGTCCGTCATGACACTCGATGGCAGTGCGCCAAGGCGTGCTCGCACTGAGCGACACATCATGCCGGCCGTGGCAGCGCACTTAAGCCACTGCGAGGGTCCAGACTTAATATGGCGTTTCTAACCCATCCGGCTTTGCGTTGCCCCTTGGACGCAATGCCATTAGTACTGGAGGACGGCTCGCTCATCTGCGAGAGCGGCCATCGGTATGACATTGGCAAGCAGGGATATGCCAATTTACTCAGTGTTCAGCACAAACGCTCTCTGAATCCGGGTGACTCAAAGGACATGGTGTCGGCTCGACAATCGTTTTTGTCGGCGGGCTTCTACGAGCCCATTGCCAAATCGGTGATGCGCAGTGTGTCGCAAGCCGAAAAGTCGCAAGCTGCAAAGTCGCCAGTAACAATTTTAGACGCGGGGTGCGGCGAAGGATACTACCTACACTATCTCACGGAGCACCACCGAGACCCGCTAAATATCATCGGCTTTGACATTTCAAAATGGGCCGTGCAACGCGCTGCTCGGCGGTGCCATGGCACGTGGATGGTCGCGAGTAATAAAAATATTCCACTCGCCGATTCAAGCGTCGATATTGTACTCGACATGTTCGGCTTCCCTGACTATGCGTCATTTGAGCGCATACTTGCGCCGGGTGGGCGACTCATCCGAGTCACGCCTGCGCCACAGCACCTGATTGAGCTTCGCAGGTTGATTTACCCACAAGTTCACCAAATGCCGAACGCCGACACGTACCCGTCCTCACTCCATACATTGTCAAGCGAACAACTGGCCTTCAACGTTGAGCTTGAACACCAATCGCTTAAAGACCTGCTGCTAATGACCCCTCATATGTTCAAAACCTCGATGCAGGGCCAGAGCAACCTTGAGCGCATTGATCATCTGACAGTAACCGTTGACGTAGTGATCGATACGCTCGTCTGCACTGAAAACTAACGAACGAACGGCTCTTAATTTCTGTATCAAAAGGTTGACTGTCGCGCACTATCGCCTATTGTTGAGTGCGACGACGACACGATAGAAAATTATAAAAAACGTGCTTTGAGAGATCTAACGCAGTCAAAGCGCAGTCAGGAGATACCCATGAATCAAGCGATTAAAACGGCTAAATTGCCCGGCCACGATTACGCCTACAGCACGCCGCTGGCGGACCTAGATCCATCAAACCCATTGCGCTGGCCCACACAAGAGATGTGGGCTATTTTTGAGCGCCTCAGAAATGAAGATCCCCTGCATTTCTGTAAAGAAGGTTGGATGTCCCCAGAGCGGCCAGACGACATAGAGCCCATTGGCGGCTATTGGTCGGTGACGCGTCATGAAGACATTATGGCGATCGATACTGATCACAAACGATTCTCTTCTGAACCGGCGATCGTACTGCCAAATCCAGCGGAAGATTTTCCGCTGCCCATGTTCATCGCCATGGATCAGCCCAAACACGCAGTTCAGAGGCAAACCGTCGCCCCCATTGTGGCCTCACCCAGTTTGTCCAAAATGTCCGAACTGATTCGAGAAAGAACCCAATACGTGCTTGATTCAGTCCCCATTGACGAAGAGTTCGATTGGGTCGACACCGTCTCTATCGAGCTCACTACCATGATGCTCGCCACCCTGTTCGATTTTCCTCTCGAGGATCGTCGCAAGCTCACGCGTTGGTCGGACGTCGCGACTGCTGGCCCCGAGACCGGCATTGTCGAGAGCGAAGAACAACGACGGGCTGAACTCACAGAGTGTGTTGAATATTTCATGGGCCTCTGGCACCAACGTAAGGGTGGCAGTGGACACGACCTTATTACGATGTTGGCCAACGGTGAAAACACAAGCGACATGGATGCGACCGAGTATCTTGGTAACTTGATTCTCCTCATTGTGGGCGGCAACGACACAACACGAAACTCAATGTCGGCATCGATTTACGGGTCACACTTGTTCCCAGAGCAGTGGGAAAAAGTAAAGGCGAACCGCGACCTGATCCCTAACACAGTGGCTGAAATAATCCGCTGGCAGACCCCTCTTGCCTACATGCGGCGCACGGCGCTTGAAGACGTGGAAATGCACGGTAAGACCATTAAAAAAGGGGACAAGGTTGCCATGTGGTATGTTTCGGGCAACCGAGACGAGCGCAAGTTTGACAATCCGAATGTCCTGGACTTCGAGCGTTCAAACGCGCGCAACCATGTGTCGTTTGGGTTCGGCATCCACCGTTGCTTCGGTAATCGACTCGCAGAGCTTCAACTGCAAATCTTATGGGACGAAATGTTAAAGCGATTCTCTCGCGTGGAAGTAGTGGGTGAGCCTTCGCGCAATATTTCAAGCTTCGTCAAGGGCTACACAAAAATGAAGGTGATTGTTCGGGCTTAATGGCCGGCAACGACGACGCCCCTTATGGTCAGTGATTCGCGCTGTCGAATGCGCACAGCGCGGATTCTCTGGCGATGAAAACAGCGCGTTACCGCGCTAAACGGCCTCGGGGCGAATCACCAACGCGTGCCGTCCTCAAAGAGACGCTATGACCTCCTCAACACCCCAAATCTCGGCATTTGAAAAAGAGACCTTTAGGGCCACAACCTCAGAGGGCCACGACATTTGTCATACCGTCTTTCGACGCGGATCCGGTGCGCCGGTTGTGCTCATTCAAGAGCTTCCCGGCATTGGCCAAGAAACCTTGGCTCTGGCCGATCGACTCATTTGTGCGGGATTTGAAGTTATTTTACCCCACCTTTTTGGCCCCGTTGGAAAGACCTCGATTGCGGGTAATCTCGTGCGAGTCATGTGCCTCAGGAAAGAATTTCGACTGCTTGCCAGCGACCGATCAAGCCCTATTGTCGACTGGCTGAGGGCGCTCTGCCGAGAGGTGCGAGATGAGCGTAAATGCGCGGGTGTGGGCGTTATTGGCATGTGCTTGACCGGTAACTTTGCGATCAGCTTAATCGGGGACGACAGTGTTTTAGCCGCCGTTGCCTCTCAACCCGCGATGCCCTTTTTTACGCAAGGCGCTCTGCACATGACGCCCGAAGCGGTGGCGCACAGTCGTGCCGCGTTGGATGCCAAAGGCCCTATGCAGGTTTTAAGATTTGAGGGCGACCCGCTGTGTACCGCGGCAAAGTCAGAGTGCATCAAACGAGCATTCAATGATGACGGAACGACGCGAGTCAAAGAAGTCACTCTGCCCGGTAAGGGGCATTCGGTCCTGACCCTGGATTTCGTCGATGAAGCTGGACACCCGACCCGCGACGCTCTCGACGGTGTCGTGGCCTACTTCGGCCAACATCTGTGTTAATGACTAAACACGAAATCGGGCCAACAAGCCCCTAGTACTGACAAACATTCTCAGCCAGCCTTCACAGAACGCGCTTTAAGCATTAAGAAGGTGATCAGGTGGCGACCACTGCTGTCGAGTCACGCGACGCAGTAGCCACGGCACTCGTCGATGGAACACTATTATGCAGCCCAACTGTGCCACTCATGCACCGTCAGTCTTAGCGTATATTTGAGAAATTGCTCAGAGGGCATTTCGCCGTCGTTCGCAAAAACAATAATTCCCGAGCTTTAGTGGAATTGGCCTCAAGCTGAGCGTGTAAAAAGTTTTGGTTTAATTCCGGAAATAAACCAAAAAAAAACCTTATTGGGTTTCAATTTACAGCGTCTTTTGCTACACAGACACTGGGTCAAAGTATGACCGGCGCAATAATGTCGGCAGACCTTGCCACAACAAAAACAGGAGATGAGCCACGATGTTCAAATTGAAGCCCTTAGCGGCCCTAACCTTGTTGGGAACAATGCTGTCAGCCCAGACAGTCTTGGCCCAAGAAGAAGCGTTAGAGTCGACAACCATAGAAGCGGTAGCTGAGGAAAGCGCTGAAGCCAACCTCGGTCCCGTCGAAGAGATAGTAGTCACAGGTTCGCGTCTGCGAAGCTCGACCTACACCAGCATTTCACCGTTACAAATTATTGACGCAGAATTCCAAAGAGAAGTCGGCCTAATTAACGCCGATGAAATTCTACAGAACTCGACGAACGCCGGTGGTCAGCAGATCGATCTGTCGTTTAACGGTTTCGTTTTGGATAACGGTCCAGGTTCAAGCACAGTGAGTTTGCGTGGTTTAGGTGCAAACAGAACGCTACTGCTGATGAACGGCCGAAGGCTCTCTCCCAGCGGTGTTGAGGGTGCCCCCTCCTCACCCAGCGTCAACCTGGTACCCAGACTGATGATTCAGCGTTACGAGAACCTGCTTGACGCGGCGTCGTCAATTTACGGTTCAGACGCAATTGCAGGCGCTACTAACATCATCACCAAGAAAGACTTCGATGGTCTGCAGCTTGAAGTATTCTCAGGGCAGTACGATCGAGCAGGTGGCGACAACGCCACTATCGGTGCGGCTTGGGGCTTTAATACCGACAAGAGCTCGTTCGGTATTGGTGTCGAGTACACTGACATCGACCGTACGCGATACGCAGACCGTCCATGGACTAACGAGTGTACGGGTAACGTTGAGATCACGCAGAGCGGTGAAATTCGCCGACAGGATCAGTACTACCAAAACATCGGCTATCCCGACGTGGGTCAGTGCTCTTCGCTTAGCCTAGCAGGACGAACAATCGTTCCTACCGCGGGCTCTATTTACTACACGCCCGGGACCTCAAACGGTGGCTGGGGTAACTTTAGTGAGTCAGGCGACCCCTACACGGGACTAGCCGCAGACGGTAACGGTGACGGAATTGGAGACATCAACTTCAACGACTACAACCTCAACGGCTCACCACGGGACCTTGCTGCCGATCTGATCGCACCTCAGAAGTACTTGAACATGATGGCGTACGGGGAAATGACCTTGGACGGCGACATGAACATCACGCCGTACTTCGAGGCGATGTACAACATGCAGGAGTACGACCAACAAGGTCGTGAAGGTCAGTTGTTCCCGTTTGTACCTGCACTGAACCCTTACAACCTGTGCAACCCAGACGCTGAAAATGGCGTGGATTGTGGTCTAGCGCAGGATGCGTACTTCACCAATCCAAGCATTGTTCAGAACTTTGCCAACTACTACTTGGACGCCACAAACTGCTTTGGCGTTCCAGCCGCTTTCTGTAGCCCAGCAACATTTGGCCTACTCAGTGGCCCCATCGGTGCAGTGCAGACTCGACCCGTGGTCTCAGTACGAGGCGACAGAAACAACGTTTCTACCGAAATGGAGCAAATGCGAGTCGTCTTTGGCGCCTCAGCTGACTTGCCCTTCCTCGATATGGGTTCTCTTGGGAACTGGAGAGGCGATATCTCGGTCTCTTACAGCCGCTCAGAGGGCGATGCATCGCGTTTAGGCATTCGAGAAGACCGACTTGAGCTTGCGTTGGGCGACTACTCGTCAACCAATACGCCATGCGAGAACAACCTTGGCGCCACATTAGCGGCAGATACTGCCGGTTGTGTGCCAGTGAATATGTACGCACCCTCACTCTACCCTGTGGGCACGGTCGTCGGTGACTTTGCAACGCAGGCAGAGCGTGATTACTTATTCGACTCGCGTGATTTCAACACTGTCTATGAGCAAACCCTGTTCAGCTTGGTCCTCGATGGCGATATCTTCGAAATGCCTGGCGGTGAAATGGCGCAGCTCGCGATTGGTTTCGAACATCGTATCGATGACATTCAGTCCAATCCTGACGACGTTGCTCGCGACGGCTTGTTCTGGGGTTTCTTCTCAGATAAAGGCGCCTTTGGTGAAGTCGATATTTCCGAGGTTTTTGCTGAAGTTCAGCTTCCTCTGATCGCCGACAAGCCTTTGCTGAAAGAACTGACTATGAATTTATCCGGTCGAATTACCGACCATGAATTCTACGGTGAAAATGAGACAGCATCGGTCAAGGTTGGCTATCGCCCGACTGAACCCTTCCTGTTACGCGCAACCTGGGGTACCGCTTTCCGCGCGCCTAACAACCGCGAATTGTTCCTCTTGGGCGCAACGGGATTCACAAACGTTTCTGACCCGTGTTACATCCCTGAATCTGCACTTGGTGGGCTAGGTGATGCTAATGAAGGTGCCTACATTGCCGAGCGTGATCAGCGCGATCCTGAAGTCTTAGCAAACTGTTTAGCAACGGGTGTTGATCCAACGCTTGCTAACAACGCCGGCTTCAACACCTTCAGCACCGAAGTTCAGACAGGTGGAAGCCTGACTCTGGACCCAGAAGAGTCAGAGTCGTTCTCGTATGGATTTGCCTATGAGCAAGACTTCAGCAACAAGTTTGATCTTGCAATCGGCATGACTTACTACTCGGTAAAAGTTGAAAACACAGTCATCGAGCCTTCAACGGGCTACATTATTTCAGACTGTTACTACGACGAAGCAGGTACTGGCAGCAGCGTATTCTGTGATCGTATTCAACGTGACTTCTCGGACCCCACAGACCCACGAATTCAGCTTATGGACCTTGGGTTCCTTAACCGAGACTTAGAGCGTGCGCGTGGTATCGACTACAACCTGACGTTCCGTGACACGTTGAATCTTGGTGTCCCGATTGATCTTCAGGTCAGTTTAGTCGCTAACCGCAACTTGGAGCGTTCACTCACGTTCACTAACCCTGACGGCACCGTTGACTATGAGTCATACGAAGGCGAATGGGGCTTCTCTGAGTGGCGCGCGCAGACCGGCGTCGTTTTAGCGTGGGATAAGTGGCGTTTCAACTGGCAAGCACGTTACCTCGGTGCTGTTGGTCAAGATGCAGATGCGGTTGACGCCTTCTCTGATGCCTTTACTGCATCAGATACATGCTTGGGACCACCCAATGACGAGCTGTGTCGTGACTACGCTGAAGCGGATAGCTACATGATCCACAGCATCTCAGTGTTCTATAACGAGGACAACTGGAGCGTCGGCATGGGTGTTCGGAACCTTGAGGACAAGGCTCCCCCACTCGCAGATCCAAGCGAAATTACGGGTGTTAAGTCACGCGCTATCGGTTACGGCTACGATCTGATGGGACGATCGTTCTTCGTTAACGCGTCTTACAACTTTGATATCGGCTTCTAAACAAGTCTTGAAAGTACAAAAGCGCACTCCGGTGCGCTTTTTTTTTGCCAAAATTAGTCTAGGATATCGGGTATCACTTTTTGGAGATCCACCATGTTACGAATTATTGCCGCGTCTCTCTTGATGAGCCTCGTTGCTGGCGAGGTCGCAGCTGACCCTTACCCGCTTGACTACTGGGCTAGGCGCTCAGCAGTGACGGGCGTTTCGCTCTCTCCTGATGGCTCTCAGTTTGCACTGACGCGTATTCTGGAGCGCGGTGGCAACCCCATTATTGAGCTCTACGACGCGGACAACTTGGACAAAGATCCTGTTCGCATTGATTCAAGTCCAATGGAGATAATGCCCGGCATTCGATGGATTGATGATGATGTCTTTTTGTTTACCGCTCGCCAGCAAACAAGGGACCAAATTAAAGGCTTTAACCGAGGCGTTTACGACTACCAAAACGTTAAATACGACGGTTCTGCAAAAAAGCCAATCGGTCGCATAAGACAAGACTACTTCAGTGTCGAGGGCTTACTCCCAGATAAAAAGAATAAAATCTTAATCTCCGTACAAGAAGGTGTACCCGACGGTATGCAGTCGGGGGGCTCTACTATTCGACCCCGTGCTTATTACGAGTATGACCTCAAGCGAGACCGTAAAAAGCTGCTGATGCGCGGCAAAATAGCGCTTGGAAATATTCAATTTGACCAAGATGGCAATGCCACGCACGCGTTTGGTTTTGATATCAGAACTGAAGAATACACCTACCACTGGCGCCCCAAAGGCACGAAAGACTGGGAGGAAATGTACCGACTGCACAGAGATAGCTTCGAGACGTTTTACCCCATATCGCCTGACCCAGTCGCTGACAATCATTTCTTAGTGATCGCGCACAATGGCTACGATAAGTCAGGGCTATGGTCATTTGACGCAAAGAACAAGAAATTCTCAGAAGTACTCTACCGCCGCAACGACGTGGACTCAGGGCAACCCTTCAGCCACAGCAATAACTTGTCCAACGGTGACGATATCGCCGGTGTACTATGGTGTAAGGACAAATGCCATCGCGAGTTCTTTGACCCAACCGAAGAAGCGCTTTATCGGCAACTAGAAAGCATTATTCCTAACGCCGATCAGATCAGCATTACGGGCCGCTCGAAAGATGGAAATACGCTCATCGTTGCTAATTCGTCACCGCGTGATCCCGGCACTTATTACCTCATTAGAAATGGCAAAGTGTCAAAAATCAGTGGACGCAAGCCCTATCTTGAGCACGATCAGCTGGCCGACGTTGAGTACATTACCTACAAAGCCCGCGATGGGCGCGATATTGGAGGTTACCTCACAGTCCCCAACGGTGATGGGCCCTTCCCTCTCATTGTGATGCCACATGGCGGACCTTATGTCTCCGAGACGGTGGACCGCTTTGAGGAGTGGCCGCAGATGCTCGCAAACAACGGCTACATGGTCCTTCAACCTCAGTATCGAGGGTCTAAAAAGTACGGACTCGAGTTTTATAAGAGTGCCTTTATTGATGGCTCCGAGGCAGGTCGTGCCATGCAAGACGATAAGGACGATGGTGCGCTCTATCTCGTGAACCAAGGCCGGGTTGATGCCGATAAAGTTGCAATGTTTGGTTGGTCCTACGGTGGCTATGCGGCGCTTATAGCAGCGTCGCGCGAAGACCAGATCTATCAGTGTGTGATTGCGGGCGCCGCTGTGACCGACCCTGATATGCAAATGGATTACTATCGTTACCGCATTAGGGGCGCGTCGAAGATTGAGCAGCTCACGACTTGGGACGGTGCAGTGTCGCCTATCAAAGAGGTCGAGAAAGTAAACGTACCCATGCTGATTGTCCACGGCGATAACGACCAACGGGTGCCACCCGAGCATTTTGACAAGTATATTGCCGCGCTGGATAAAGCCAATGTCGATTACGACAAGCTTATTTTAGAAGGTGCTGACCACTTCTCGAACACACTTTTTTACCGACATAAAATCAGCCTTTATGAGTCGATGCTAGATTTCCTATCAGACGATTGTGGGCTAAAAGACGACTCAATGACCGTTGCATCAGCTGAGGTGCCGCAGGTGCTGGGTTCACTGGAGTCGCCTGAAGAGGCACCACGAAAGAATTTTCTGCTCGATACCACCGCGTTCAATCAGCAGGATATTCGACTCAACGGCATGAGAAGCATGATCAATACGTTGAATACGAAACGCTACTAGCCCGACGAAAAGGGGCTTTTAGTCGGGTTTGAGACGTCGATTGCCACTAGCCGCGCGTAGTTCAGCTCGCTGACTGCGGCGGCGAGGCTCCACACATCGCATGCTGATTGATTTTATGACCCGTGGGGCGTTTTGCTGCCCTTAGGGGCATCAGTTCCGCCACTTCCGAGAACTCACCTCAGCTGGCCCATAATGCTCCCAATGGCAACCTCAAGTGTTCCGACAGGTCGCTCGACAATTCTTCCGATCTCCTTACCAGCCACCGAAAACACGAAGGTGGGTGTGTATTCCAGGTCCTGGAGTGCTGCCCTACCCTTCGGCTCGCTTTTGTTAAAGTCGAGTGCCACCAGCTCCACTGCACTAGACTCAACGCCTGCTGTCTCTAGAATCTTTAATAGCCGAGGTACTTCTCGCTCACTGTCATGACACCAGGTCGCGAATAAGACCTGTACGTGGAGATCCGGCACCACCCCTGAAGACAGTTCACCGACTTCATAGATATTGTACTGAGCCTCAAAAACGGGATAGGCCTCAAACAGGTGCGCACGTGTAATGTCGCCCACGTGAAACTGATAATCCTCTGCCAAGGCGGGCAAAGCAGTAGCCAGGCTTATGGCACAATAGGCAAAGAGCGGCCGACACAGTGACTGCTTGAAACGCGATAGAGGCCCATCCCACCCCCTAAAGATCACTTGATCTTTCATTAAGACTCCATTGCACTGCCAGCGATGAGCGCTAATTTACCATCGAAGCTTTAGAAATGCGCCTTAACCTGATCGCCGTTAGGACGCCATAGAAAAGCACAGCATTGATAACAGCTTATAGGAGTTGGTTCATACAAAGCCCACCTTTTAAGCGACGCTCCCCCTTTTCAGCACCACTAGCGTGCAGTGCATCTAGGTTCAGCGAGATAGCACGGGCGCAAAGCGTGGTGAGTCGGTGCTCGCCCGACCTCATTCAAATCACGCAAAACCCCAGATTTAGCTTATACTCCGCGCGCACTTGGCGACGTCCTGATTGTTCCGAAGTTTTTTGTAACGGTCTAAACCCTGCGTTAACTCTTCCACTTTGTAAAAATCTGCTGAAGGAAAGATACCGGCCCCTCAACGACCGAGCTGGTCATAATCGTTTTGAAAGCCAGGCGGCTTTAGTGAGACACCTGCCCATACGTCGCTACCTTAGAGCGATGTGCATCAAACGTTTTAGCCTCGTACCCAACAGAACAACAACCAAAAGAGACACTATGAGCTTTTCCAAACTAGGTTTATCAGATCCGTTACTAAGGGCCGTTACAGACAAGGGCTACACCACACCCTCGCCCATACAGGCCGAAGCAATCCCTGCCGTGCTCAAGGGCTATGACGTGATGGCGGCTGCGCAAACAGGAACGGGTAAGACTGCTGGATTTACATTGCCACTGCTGCACACGCTGTCAAAAGGATCGCTCGCCAAACCAAATCAAGCCCGTGCTCTCGTGCTCACACCGACTCGAGAACTGGCCGCACAAATTGCGGAAAATGTAGAAGCCTATGGAAAGTATCTAAACTTACGCTCGGCAGTGGTCTTTGGGGGCGTTAAAATCAATCCTCAAATGATGAAGCTTCGCAAAGGTGCGGATGTTCTTATTGCCACTCCGGGTCGTTTATTAGACTTGCACCAGCAAAACGCGATCGCCTTTGATCAACTCGAAGTGCTCATTTTAGATGAAGCGGATCGAATGTTAGACATGGGGTTTATCCATGACATTCGCAGAATATTAAAAACCCTCCCCAAACAACGACAAAACTTGATGTTTTCGGCGACCTTCTCCGACGATATTCGGCAGCTGGCAAAGACGATTGTTAATAACCCGGTCGAAATTTCCGTCACACCACGCAACAGCGCGGCGGTCAGCGTGACGCAGTGGGTGCATCCAGTCGACAAAGACCAAAAGCGTCGCTTGTTGGCTGAGCTAATAAAAAAGCACAACTGGGAGCAAGTCTTAGTGTTCAGCAGAACCAAGCACGGTGCTAATAGAATCGCGGAATTTTTGGACAAGAACAATATTCAGGCTGCCGCTATTCACGGCAACAAAAGCCAAGGTGCTCGCACTCGAGCCCTTGCCGACTTCAAATCAGGTAACGTACGCGTATTAGTCGCAACTGACATCGCCGCGCGTGGCTTAGACATTGAACAGCTCCCGCAAGTCGTCAATGTTGACCTGCCCGAGGTCGCACAAGACTACGTCCACCGTATTGGCCGTACCGGTCGCGCAGGCGCAACGGGTCAAGCAGTCTCACTGGTCAGCGCGGATGAACTTCATCTCCTACAAGACATTGAGCGTTTGACTCAAAAATTGCTCCCACGAAGTCTGGTTGAGGGGTATGAACCAAAGACGCCTTTACCCGAGTCAACACTTCGTCCACCCGCAAAACCTAAAAAACCCAAAAAGCCGCAAGGGGAAAGGTCCGCCTCTCAGCCCTCTGCGCACCAACCGGATCAACGTTCACCGGGCGGTAATCCAGCCAACAGAAGACGGAGTTCAAACAAAAAGCGAGGGCCCAACCGTAGGCCTGAGTGAGTAGACTTCCCATCAAGCAACCCTATCGCCGCCACGTCACTATATCGGTAGACTGATGTACCACGGCGACGATCGCCGTCAATAATAATCATTAATTCGGCTTGGGACATTCAACCATGACAGCAGCCTCCGCGTCCGAGGAAAATGCAGCGCAGAGTAGCACCGCCGGTTTTGGCACAAAGCGTTACCGGAGCTACGTCCTTTCAGCACTGACGCTGATTTATATTTTGAATTTCGTCGACCGCGGTCTCCTCGCTGTCGTCGGCCCAGAACTTGTGCCAGAGCTCGGTATTTCTGATACCCAGTTTGGGCTTCTTACGGGTTTCGGTTTTGCCCTTTTGTACACCATTGTCGGGATTCCTCTGGCCCGCTATGCGGATACTGGTCACCGCGTTTGGATTATGACCGTCTGCATTGCGCTCTGGTCCTTAATGACTGTCCTTTGTGGTCTTGCCACCGAAATCACTATCGGTTCGCTGACCATTGGTGCGTTTTGGGTATTACTCATGTGTCGTGTCGGTGTCGGTATCGGTGAAGCCGGCTGCACGCCCCCAGCCAACTCCCTCATCGCCGACTATTACGCGCCCCGCGACCGGTCTCAAGCGTTGGGTGTTTACGCCATGGGTGTCACGCTTGGTACCATGTTTGCCAACCTGATTGGCGGCTGGGTAACTGACGCATTCGATTGGCGGACTGCTTTCTTTGTAGTCGGCCTCCCCGGTTTACTGATTGCGCTTATTTTCAAGCTGACGGTCAAAGAACCACCCCGTGGTTACACAGACCCCGGAGATAAGGAAGTCAAGGAACGGGTTGAACTGCGCGAAGCGATCCGTGAACTCATGACTAAACCCGCGTTCTGGTACATGACTGCGGGTGCAACCATTGCGGCCTTTTGCGGTTACGGCATCTCATCGTTTCAGTCGATTTTTCTCGTGAGAGCACACGAAATAACCACCGGTGAGGCCGCGATCTGGATTAATACTCCCGTGTCGTTGTCGTCGGCGATCGGCACCTTCGCAACAGGCTGGCTCGCCACAAAACTGTATCGCAAATACCCAGGGGCCATTGCATGGGTGCCCGCCATTGGTTTAGCCGCATCAGTACCGTTTTATATTTTTGCCTTTACCACTGAGAACCTCCTGTTTGCCGCCATTGGCCTCATCATTGGTGGTTTCATGAAATACGGCTATTTAGCGGCGCAGTACACCGTGGGGCAAGGTGTTGTAAGCATGCGCGTCCGGGCAATGGCAACGGCCGTGCTCCTTTTTGTTGTTAACCTGATCGGTTACGGATTTGGCCCGCTTTTTATTGGCGCCATCTCGGATATTTTCTTTGTCACCGGGGTCACCGAGCTGGGTGTGGCGGCCGAAGAGCTGACTCGAAGCCAGTGCCACCCGAAGGTTATTGGCGAGTTGAGCAGTAACCTGCAAAGCGTCTGCGGCACGGTGTACGCCCAGAGCCTACAATCAGCCATGCTGATTATGTCCACGTTCTACCTAGCCTGTTCGCTGTTTTTCGTGTTGACGTGGCGCCGTCTTAGCAAAGACATGGTCGATCGGAATTAACGACGCCCTTTATTGTCTAGAGCGACCGAGATTGATCTACAAACCGTAAAATGGTGTTATCAAGTCAGTGCTTTGGACGCTGAGTCAGTAATGAGTGTTTTTAAAATCCGAGCAGCTGACGGCTTGCTCGCCTCAAGTTCAATCGTACTTAGGCCTTGAAGCTCATAAGGTAAAACTAACCAGTCATCCACTTCGTGGACATAGTAATCAGGGTGCCTGCCCGTCTTGTTGTGCCCGGGCTTGTAATACGGCGTCGCCACACGAATGTCCGACGGCATGTTGAGCCGCAACTTTCGCTGCAGGTGCTCAAGCACTGCTTCAATGCTGTAGCCTGAATTAAATACGTCGTCCACGAGTAGCAAACGATCATCGGCGTTTAAGTTTTCGAGCAGGTACTGTAACCCATGAACCCGGATGCTCGACGGATCCTCAACGGACTTGGGGTACTGGGAGAGGCCAGCGTAAGACGTCCGTATGGAGATGTGATCGCTCTCAACACCCAAAAACTGAAGACACTCCTGAACGTAAATTCCGACCGATGAGCCGCCACGCCAGATACCCACAATGAAGGTGGGTGCAAAACCACTCTCAAAAACGGCCACGCCCATACGGAACGCGTCATTCAAAAGGGCTTCTTCTTCGATGAACATTTTTTTGATCATTTGATCCAAGGGCTGACTTCCTACCAATTACTAGCTGATATCATAACGTTTTAGCGGTTGCGCAGATCACATCTATGAGTACGACGAAAACATACCTATCCGCGGATCAATTATTGAACGATTCGTTTCAATTGGGTACCCAAATCGTCAACAGCGGATTCGAACCAACGTTTATTGTTGCCATCTGGCGCGGCGGTGCCCCTGTGGGCATCGCAGTGCAAGAAATTCTCGCTTACGCGGGTGTTCAAGCCGATAACATTGCCATTAGAACGTCGTCGTACAAACAGGGCATCGATCAGCAAAAAGGTCACGTCGAGGTCTATGGACTCAGCTACTTGGTCAAACGTCTAACCCATGAAGACAAACTGCTAATCGTCGATGACGTATTCGACACCGGTCGTACAATCGCCGCAGTGATCGATCGTCTACAGGTTCTCCTGCGTCAGAACATTCCCTCTGACATACGTGTAGCGACTCCGTACTACAAGCCCAGCCGCCGTCAGGTCGATTTACTACCCGATTACTACCTGCACGAGACCGACGATTGGCTGGTCTACCCCTATGAGATACATGGATTGAGTACCCGTGAGCTTATGGAAAACAAGCCGGTGCTCTACGATATTCTCAAAGACCATATCGACGACTAATACGCCCCCTGTCCCAGCTTAGGGCGCTTACAACAGCACGAACTTAACAATGAACAGCGCAGCGATGACCAACGCTCCGTAGCTGACCTTGGGAGCCTTGGACGCGAGCAGGCTCAACGCCACATAGCTGATAAATCCAATTCCAATCCCGTCGGCGATGGAAAACGTGAGCGGAATCATAATCATGATCAGTAATGCAGGGATCAGCACGACTGGATTTTCCCAGCTCAAACGCCCCAGCCCTGAGCACATGAGTAAAGCAACGTAGACCAATGCCCCAGACACCGCGAAACTTGGGATCATCATCGCCAGCGGCGCAAAGAAAATGGCGAGTAAGAACAAGCCACCTACGGCGCAGGCTGTCAAACCTGTGCGCCCACCGGCTGCAACCCCTGCCGCGCTCTCGACGTACGATGTGACGGGCGAATTACCCAGCAATGCACCCAGAACACTCGCCGTGCTGTCAGCCTTCAGCGCTTTGTTAAAATTTCGAATATTGCCGTCTTCATCGGTCAACTCAGCGTTCGACGCGACGCCCACGAGTGTTCCGGTGGTGTCAAATAAGTTAACGATGAGTATTGAAAAAATAACACTGACTAACGACACATCAAGTGCCGCGGCAATATCGATTTGACCGATGAGTGGCGCAATTGACGGCGGCGCTGACATGATTCCCCGGTACTCGACCTCGCCCAGTAAAATACCAACGACCGTAACCGCAAGAATACCCAGAATTAAGCCGCCAGCAGCCAAGCGAGCCGATAGTACGGCGACCAAGAGAAAGCTCACCCCCGCTAATGCCGTTGGAACTTCGCTAAAATCGCCCATGGTCACCAGGGTGACGGGGTGGTCGGTGATGATGCCGCCGTTCTGTAAGCCAATGATTCCGATAAACAGCCCCACTCCCGCGGTCATCCCGATTTTCAAATCATTCGGAATACTCATAATGATCCAGGCGCGAATCCGGGTGACGCTGATGATCACGAAGAAGACACCCGAAATGAAAACTGCACCCAGCGCGGTCTGCCATGGATAGCCCAGGTCTCCCACAATGGTGTAGGCAAACAGCGCATTCAGTCCCATACCGGGTGCGAGACCCACAGGCCAGTTCGCGTACAAACCCATCAGTATGCAGCTGATTGCAGCTGCGAGGCAGGTCGCCACGAAACTCGCATCTTGATCGATGCCAGCCGACGCCATAATTTGGGGGTTTACGACAAGGATGTACGCCATGGCGGTGAATGTGGTGGCACCCGCCATGAGCTCACGTCCAACCGATGTGCCGTTCTCCTGGAGCTTAAAAAAATCGCCCATATCCCTCGCCCTATACTGTGAAAACCGAGCCCAAGTGTGCACATGAGCGACGGTCATTACCACCGGCAACGCGCAGTGCTAACCGGCAAAAAAAATGGCAGCGAAACGCTGCCATAATCCTAGTGGTATGCCTTGACCTATGGACTCGGTCACTGTGACTCCGCCCACTCTTTGATTCAGAAGTCGAAACCGGCTCGAACCATGAATTGACGCGGCTGAATGAACTGATCGCCGGTAGCACCAACACCAAAAACGTCTGTGAATCGGGCGTTAATCCCCGCCTCGTCAGTGATGTTCTTGCCAATTAGCTCCACGCGCCAGTCCGCGTCGTCCGGTGTCAGCTTCACAAGCACATCAAGCGTTTGATACGAAGGAACACTGTCCGTCGTTGGGTTATTAAAGACGCGGTGCTTAAAATCACCGCGATAGGTGAAACTCAGACTCGACTTAACGTCTCCCCAACCCTCAATCGCCGTCGTGTGGGTCAATGCAATATTGGCAGTTAACCGAGGTGTTTTAGGGAGCACATTACCGCGGACGTCTGAAATTTGCGCCGCACGGGCCACCTCGACCTCGGGGCTGAACAAGCTAACCCCCTGCGCGAGCAGCGCATTCGTTGCCGCTTCAGAGGCCACGTTATCCAACGCGAGGTGACTCTCCGTAATTTCAGTGCTCAACCACGCGAGTCGAACGTCGAATAATACGGAGTCGCTCAAAAACGCACCAAGCTCAAGTTCTGCGCCATAAATATCAGACTCGGGGATATTACCCACACCGCCCTGGAACACCTCAGGATCGGTTGCCTGATATTGTAAGTTTTCGTAGGAGTACATAAACGCTGCGGCGTTGAGTCGAACACGACCGTCATCCAAGTCCGTCTTCAGGCCCACTTCATAGGCATCAATGGTCTCCTGCTCAAACGTGGGCAACACCACGATGGGCGAAACTACAGCCTCGCGACCAAAGGTTAAGTTTGAACCACCGGGCTTGAAGCCGCGGGTATAGGACGCATAGCCCAAGGTTGCGTCGTCAAAATCTTTCTCAAAGGCAAGACGGCCTGTGACTTCATCGCTGTCGATTTCTAAAATGTCTGTGCCACCGCGACCGTAGAAGTTAGTGACTTCACTGTAGACTTCGTCTTGTGTGTAGCGGAGGCCACCGATGAGGCGTGTTGTATCACTCAAGGTCAAGGTGCCTTGACCGTAAACAGACAGCGACTCACGCTCAGGCTTCGCGTTTGAGATAAACCCTGCATCAGCCGGCGCAAACGTCAGAATATCTTCCACAGTAAACGGGTCAAAAGTACCGTCAAAACCAAAGTCGAGACGCTCAGTAATTGCAATGTCCACTTCTGTATCGAGGTAGAAGACACCGGCTACCCAATCTAAGCGACCGAAGGCTGGGGACGCAGAGATCAGATTAAACTCTTGGGTCGTCGTCGTCTGGTCGTTGGTTTCAGGCTCAAAGTAGCTTTGGAGCAAGAAAAACGGTGGAAGTGTCGCGAAATCATGTCGATCGTTGTCGCGCAGGACTTTAATGTCATCGCTTTGGTAGCTCGTGATTGACTTCACTGTAAAGCTGGGCAGATCCCATTCGACCGTCGCACTGTAAAGGTCAGAACTGAGCTCGTATGAAGAAAGTGAGTCCTGCGCAAGACGTCGCGCACCCTCAGTAGGGTCGTAAATACCCTTTTGCGCTTGGCCATTCACGTTTTCCTCAAACATTTGAGCGCCCAATTTTACCGTCACAGTGTCACTGGGCTGCCAAAGGAGCTTCACTCTTGCGGACAGGCTGTCAGCATCGTCGAGGTCCTGGCCATTCGATACGTTTTCTGTAAAACCCTGATGGTTGTTTCTTAGCAATGACACGCGCGCGGCGAGGGTATCCGATAGCGGAATGTTCATACTCGCTCGTGCTCTAACCCCTTTGTACTGACCGAGGCTAATGTCGGCCGTTCCGTTGAATTCGTCGAACTCGGGATCCATCGTCACCACGTTAATAGCGCCGCCCGTTGAGTTCTGTCCGAATAGAGTACCCTGCGGGCCTCGCAACACTTCGATTTGCTCAAGATCTAAAAAGTCGGTCTGCAATGCGAACGGCGACGCAATATAAACACCATCGAGGTGGTACGACACTGAAGGGTTTGCAATCGCGTTCTGATTTGCCTCATTACCAATCCCTCTAATGGTAATGACTGTCTTGAAACCCTCGTTCTTCGCGACGTTGACTCCAGGCGCAATTGCGCTGAGATCCACAAAGGAGGTGAGCTGACGCTCTTCTACTTCCATGGCTGTGAGTGCTGTCACGGCCTGGGAAAGGTCCTGAAGACTTTCAGAACGCTTTTCTGCCGTCACCAACACCTCTTCAAATACAGGAGCACTCTGACTAAGAGCACTAGGAATAAGCACAACAGAAACTAAGTTTACCGCGATAAATCGTCGTAACATGGGAGCCATAACAAAGCCTTCGATGGGATGATGAGTGGATTTTGATTGTTTGTATCTCCGCGCGAGTTGCACGAAAGATGCCAACTTGCACGAATCCTTTTGAACACAGGGGAAAGCGAGCATGCTACCCGTTGAGAGACTGTTTTTCACTAGGTTTTTGGAACAAATCCGCACCCTTATGGTGCAGAAAAAAAACCGCCGCACTAACCGTGTGCGAGGCGTGCGTGTCACGCAAGCGATGCTCGACACCGCTTGCGGTTAAGCACTCGATAGACGCAAGGCCACTTGGAAATAATCAACCCCATGAATAAACGGAACGACTCACCTCTTGGTTAGCATCAAAAAGAATCGTGCATTTGATTGAGTGGAAGTGAAGCGCACTGCTGTGAACTATGCGGACCCCGGTCTCCCCATCTTCCCTGAGGTAATCGGACAAACTGGACGTCTCAAGCTGCCTCACAACACTCAAATAAGAAACGCCTTGCTTGAAATTGCCACACAGGTAATAAACTTCGTCTCGCGCCGCAATTCCTGAAAGCGCATAGACCGCAAAACCCAGACTAGCGAAGACGAGCCACACGACCTTATGCATCCGAGAACTTCCCTTGTATTTCCATGGATGATGTGGACTTTATCAGATTAAGTAACGCGCGATGATCGTGACGGGACAACACGACGCGGTATGCATGCAGTGCTTAAAACCAGGCCGTTTGCTTTGCACGCGATCATATTGTCAACGAAAGCGCGATTACCGGTGCTGACAGACCTTAACGCGCAAAATCAAACGTCTGGGTATTAAGACGCTCTACTGCAGCCAAAAAGGCTTGCTTGCGTGCCTTTACCAACGCCTTAGTCTGACGAATCTCATGTGTTAGCTCTTCGTAGCTCGCATTTGCTTGCTGCATGAGCTTTGATTCGGTGCGCAGCGCTTCCCAACGGCTGACGGCTTCCAACCATTCCTTACGCAGTTGCATCAGCGTCGATTCTAACTGCCCATAGAATGCAGCGGCATCCTTGTTTAAGCGCTTTAATTCGTCAATCTTCGCCAGCTTTCGCGCCGAAATAATTTCAGCTTCGTCACGCCGATTTGCATGATTTAGACCTTTGACCAAGCCCAAACCTCTCAACGTCAATATCGCATAGCGAGTCGGGTCCAGCACCCAACCCGACCAACCGAATCCGTTTCGATAGTCCCTTGGAAAGTCATGGTGATCAGCGTGGTGATTACCCTCGCCCATCGGCCCAAGCCAAATGTAGTTGTTCACTGCAGAGCTCTTGAGGCCTTTGGTCCAGCCCCATAAGTGGGTAACGCTGTTGACTGTCCACGTGTTGTGCTGCACGGCCACGCTACCGGCCAGAGAACCCGCCAGTAATGACAAGGCCCCCGTCAATCCGCCCAATAAAAACCCCAAAACAAAGGGAACCAGAAAAATCCAAAACGCAATCAACACACCGTAGTACCGATCCTGCCACACGATAATGGGATGTCGCTTCGCGTTGTGTGCCCGTGTGTATTCCTCGGAATCTGGATGATTAAAGAGATGCGTTAAGGTGTGGGACCACAAAAAGTTCCGCAACGTGTCCGGAAACCAGGTCGCACTGTACGGGTCGAGCTCCTTTTTTCCGTGACGGTCCACACCGTGATGTAAAACATGGTTCGCCGACCAGCGACGAACGCTACCCTGCACACTCAGAACCTGACCATAGAGACAGAAGAACAGGTGCACCGGCACAGACACCGCCTTAACGGCGCTGTGCGTAATCAGTCGGTGACTGTAGACCGTCGTAGACAAAGAGCCGATAACAAAATGTATTGCTGCCCAGATGAGTGCTACCGACGCCCACTCGTGCGGCGCAGCAAAACCAACCCAAGCAACGAGCCCAACCGCGGCAACATGTATAGCTAAGACAAACACCCACGTCGTCGTATCGAGCGTAAAGCCCTTGGCGAACAGCTCGCTGAACGTCTGATAAATTGGCGCATCGCGCAGCTCAGGTGTCACTTTACTCTCCATGGACAAACAACTCTGTTTTGGGTGCTGTTCGATGTTAGTACACTCCAAAACTGGTGCCGATTAAAAAAAGGCGAATTGGACCAATTTTTGACCGATCTGGATTGCAGTCTCGACTGCCCACCACCGGCGTCAAACGAGGCGCATAGTGCCAAAGCCATCTGAAGGTTTGGATTGACTTACGGTGGGGGTTAGACCGTTGGCAAGTGGTCGTAGCTTCTGAAACCCTAATGCCGAACAAAGTTACTCTCGAATTTCACCAAGCAAATCGAAGATCAGGAGCTTTGCTCCACGCGAATACCCGTATTCGCAAGACGATTAACCAACGATTAGAAAACTTCGTCCTATTCGCACGCAATAGCAGGGCTATAATTCAGCACACATAATCTTGAAATGACGCCACACTGGCTGGGGTCTAGGAGCAGCTACACTCAAGATTTTAGTATCCGCAAATCAAGCTCAACAAGCGTGTCATGCTCAGCACTGCTAAACACCACTTGGCCGTCATCAATCACACATTGCAGCGACATATTACTGCCGGCCAACGTCGTCAGCGCCGCTAAGGAGTCGTCTGAAATCTGCACAATACTCAGATTGTCAAAACGCTTAAGTGCGGTTTCTTGCTTACACCACCACACCGATGCTGAGCGATCCCCATAGACAAAGAGCTTCACTCGCTCAGCACGCCCACTGGCCTTACGCAACCGACTTTCATCGGGTGTGCCTAGGTCTATCCAGAGTTCTACATCATCGGATAATGACTTTTGCCACAGATCAGGCTCGCTATCGGTGCTGATACCACGACCAAACTCCAAGCGCTCATCCGCATGTAACGCAAACGCCAAAATACGCAGCATCATACGAGCCTCGGTTTCCGAAGGGTGGCAGGCAATGGTGAGCGGGAATTCCTGATACACCTGCCGATCCATATCGGTAACGTTAATCTTTGCTTTGTAAATTGTTGATTTGAGTGCCATGTTGATCTCTCAGAACATCGTCGGCTAAATTTGGGCCTATTAGCCGCCTTTAAACAGGTGTTGGTCCTCAAGAGCGCTACGCCTATGACAAGCGAATGACCGCAAGACCTTAGCGATAACGCAAATTCGGCAGACTAGGATCACAGGACTTTGCGGCATTCGCCGGCGCCATTTGGAAACCAGTTGGATCTAATAGGCCAATTTGAGTTAACAGCGGGGGTTGTAGGGCGTGTTTTAACTCCCACTCCATAACGGATCTTTATTTTTCCTTTACGAAGCAGCATGTTGCGCTCGCTAAAATGATGTTGGTAACCACTTTGCAAATCCAGACAATTTAGACATCAAAATTTACTTGGCCAGACCTATTAAAAATCAAGCGTCTACTACTTCTACACTTACAAGCTTTGTACCTAAGGCGTCTCAAACGGTGTCGCATCAGACGACAAACGCGGTCACCGACGGCGCGCTAATGTACCGTAACTTTTTTGAAACTTCATTTTAGTATTTTAAACTGCCACCAAAAAATAACTGGGGTGATGAGAACAGTTGGAAGCACCCACCATACCCATTCAGGTTCAAAAGGAGGATTAACAACTAAAACAGCTGTAATCACTGCAATAGTTCCTCCCATCATATTAGTTAAGTGCCTTGAGATTCTTTCTTTTCCTGTAGCAGAATTGTTTTTATAACTCCTAAAATCAGCATAACCCAAGGTAATAGATAAAAATCCGAAAACCAAAAGCACGATATATTGTGTATTACTATTCAAGAAATAGATTGCAGCTAATACCCACATTCCTAGTCCTGATAAAATCATTAAGCTGACAGCAGTCCAATCTAAAATAGTTGCAACTCCCTTTCTATTTCTAGCGAATCGCATTCCTGCAAAAGCTAAATAGAACGAAAAGATAGCTATAAGAAACAAAAAGATATTGCTGCTGATAATAGACATTGGAATAGCTGTTAAGAAGATAGTAGCCATACTCCAGAAGTATGTTCTACCTGAAAGCACATGCAGTCTTTTACCTTTCTCAGAAGAAACTGCTAGAGCAGCACTAATCAAAGCAAATATTCCTGCAAGAATATGTATCGGTAATAGAATTTGTATCATCTCATTCCCACTCAATAGCGTCGCTATAATTAAGCCAATAAAAACAATAGGTTACAGGCTCTATCAGCTGGTTTGT
>ERZ891134.503-NODE-503-length-32410-cov-5.940102_pt1 | contig 32410 bp, 30 predicted proteins | sample MGYA00520888_ERZ891134 | MGnify/ENA primary metagenome ERZ891134 (study PRJEB32303, sample SAMEA104408692) | aquatic metagenome | biome: Brackish water; feature: Coastal; material: water | place: Baltic Sea | collected 2014-10-23 | depth 10 m ... | reverse complement strand
ATCATCTGCGCTAATAGCAATTTTATCAATTTCTTTGCAGCTTGGGCAAACAGCGCCAGCAATAAAGCGAATAAAATTTTTAGTCATTATTTTTAAAAAGAATTTCTTTAATATGGTTTGTGGGTGGCGGTATATCAAACCAAAGCTCAAAAGAATATGCGGCTTGGAAAATAAGCATCCCTATTCCATCAAATTTATGAGTAGAGTATGAAGAAGCCCATTGTAAAAATGGTGTTTCTGACGGCCCGTAGCTCAGATCATAGAATATAGTTTCTTTGTCCAGTCCGTGAATAATATCCCAGTCAAATGAACCCGCCAATCCAGCTGATGTCGCGTTAATTACCATGTCAATTGGGCCGTTAAAGTTATCAAGATCTAAAAGGGGGATTTCGGGAAACTGATTAAATAGCGAGTTAGTTTTGTTTTTGGTTCTATTATCAACAAGGAGCTTTGCTGGTCCCAACTTAGCTATAGAAGGGATGATGCTCTGTGATGCCCCTCCTGCTCCCAAAATTATAATATTTTTATTAAGAATCTGAATATTCTTATCCTCACAATCCCTTATAAAACCAGCGCCATCTGTGGAGTCTGCAACAATTTTTTTGCCGCCTTCTTTTCCTGTGAGAGTATTAGCTGCAGATAGTAGCTCTACATCCTTTGATAAAACATGTGCCGAAGCAATACAGGCTTTTTTATGAGGCAATGTAATATTTAAACCGTGGCCACCGTCTTTAAAGAAATTCGTAATAAAGCTATCTAGGGCTTCTGGCGGCACTTCATATGCTTCATATTGCAGCTGAATTCCAGTCCTTATAGAAAATTCTTGATGAATAATTGGTGACAAAGAGTGTTTAATGGGCTGCCCAACAACTCCCAACTTAAAAATAGTCATAATTTAAATATGTTGATCCCAATTATTATTTAAAAATCTTAATAGCTTCTTTTCTTGTGCCTTAATGCTGGGTGAAAGCTTAAAAGGCCAATTAACCGAGGGCGGGAGTGAGGCCAGGATAGATTCAGCACGCCCATTAGACTCAATACCAAATTTTGTACCACGATCAAATAAAAGGTTAAATTCAACATATCTCCCCCTTCTATAAAGCTGAAAATCTCTATCATCCTGAGAAAATTTGTCTTTTTTATGATTATTGATAATGGCTTGGTAGGTATCTATGTAAGTTTTTGAAATCTCCTCAAGAAGATCAAGGCTGTGTTCAATGCTTTTGTGTTGTAGTTGATCAAAAAATATGCCGCCAATGCCTCTTTTTTCTTTTCTGTGAGGAAGATAAAAGTAATTATCGCATTGTGAAGCAAATTTTTTATGAAAAGTTTTGCTAAATTTATCGCAGGTATCCTTGGCAGCATTGTGCCAGGTTGAGGCATCAATTGTGGAGGGGTGGTAAGGCGTTAGGTCAAAGCCTCCTCCGATCCACCAGTTTTTTATCACTTTGTTCTTCCCAACCTCTAAAAAAATTCTTACGTTCATGTGGCTGGTTGGGCAAAATGGATTATGTGGATGAGATATAACTGAAACCCCAACTGCATGAAACCCAGATGATGTATTAATTTCGCTAGAGGAAGCTATTGAAGAGCTGGGAAGTTTTTTTCCAGAAATAGAGGAAAAATTAACCGCGGCTTTTTCTATAGTTTTTCCCTCAAGGGAGATTGATTTGCCGCCGCCGCCTTGCTCTCTTTTCCATTTATCAACAACTAAATTGCACTGAGAATTATTAACTACTTTCAGCTTATCTAGAATATTTTTTTGAATGCCCTCAAAGCAAAATTCTATAGCATTTAAATTATCAGGATTAAGTCTATTCACGTATAAATTCCATGGTTCTAATATCTATTATTGTGGAAGGTTTTATTGCTTCGCCGTTCTCATGAGCATACACCGCCACATCATTGTCTGAGAAAATTTTCATAATTTCCTCTATGTCTATTGGGGTCTGTCTGTTGCTAATATTGGCAGACGTAGAGACCATTGGCCCTCCAAAAACATCTAGCAAACTCATAATATGTAAGTGATCACTTACTCTCACTGCAATTGTTTTATCTAAAGCTTTTAAGTGATTAGGAATGCTATCCTTAGCAATCATTACAGCTGTTAAATGTCCAGGCCAAACCTTGTTTAAGTAGTCTGCTTGTTGTGATGATATGCCATCAAAATAATTAATTGCTTGGTCTGTTGATCGAGCCAATAATATAAAAGATTTAGAGTGAGATCTTTTCTTCAACTTAACAATTTTACTCACTGCGGTCTTGTTAAATGCATCGCACCCTATACCCCAAATACCCTCGGTTGGATGGATTAAAATTTTGCCATCTTTAAGCCAATTTGATGCGTCCTCTGGGGCAATAAATTTTTTCAAATTGAATGTTACTGAATGGACTCATTTGCACTCAAGACGTCGTCATGCATTTTAGTTTTATAAGCAGATAATTGATTCCCTATATCTTCATCATGAGTCCCTAGGATTTGAGCTGCGAAAATGGCAGCATTAATGGCTCCAGATTTACCAATTGCAAAAGTTGCAACTGGAACGCCTTTAGGCATTTGGACGGTAGCAAGCAATGCATCCATTCCATCAAGGTCTCCTCCAGCTAATGGAATGCCCAGAACTGGCTTTGAGGTTTGAGCAGCAATTGCTCCAGCTAAATGAGCAGCCATGCCAGCCGCTGCTATAAATACTTTTACTCCATTACTTTCTGATTCCTTGATTTTTTTCACAACCTCTTCAGGTGTTCGGTGCGCTGAGAGAATATACATATTAAAAGAAATATTAAATTCTTTGAGGGTGTCTGCTGCGGCTTGTACGATTGGTAGGTCAGACTTAGAACCCATAAAGATTGAAACGGAAGCTTGGGTAGACATATTGTGTTACTCCTTAAAAATATAAAAAATTAATCACTAACAGGTGTTGATTATAGATAATGTAATTATAATGTGTATATGGCAAAGCTAAATATTTTAACATTCCCAGATCCTCGGCTAAGAAAAGTAGCTGCTAGAGTAACAGTATTCGACAAAAGTCTCGAAAATCTTACTTCTAACATGCTTGAGACCATGTATGCAGAAAATGGAATTGGTTTAGCAGCAACACAGGTAGATTATCACGAAAGAATTATAGTTATTGATGTATCAGAAGATAGAAATGAGCCGTTAATTTTTATTAACCCTGAGTTTAAAATTTTAAACGACAAAAGTCTGCTTTCGTTTAGCGAAGGGTGTTTGTCTGTTCCTGGGGTAACAGAAGAAATTACTAGGCCAGATAACATCTTCTTAACTTGGCAAGATATCACAGGTCAGCGCCACGAAGAAGAGCCTACAGGGCTTCTCACTGTGTGCATACAGCATGAAATTGATCACCTGGAAGGAAAGTTAATGGTTGATTACCTCTCACCTCTTAAAAGGGATAGGATTCGGAAGAAAGCCACAAAATAAAAGAATTTAACCGAATTTAACCGAATTTAATAAATATGAGAATTTTATTTGCAGGCTCGCCAGGCTCGGCTGCTCAAATACTAAAAAATTTAGCAACACATGAGTGTGAAATAGTTGGCGTTATTAGCCAGCCTGACAAGCGCTCAAAAAGGGGTGGGAAAAACGAGCCGTCCGCAGTATCAGCTGAGGCTATAAAACTAGGAATTCCTTTATATAACCCTAAAAGCATAGATGAAGATTTTAAAGAAACCATCTTACAGATTAACTATGATTTCTTGGTTGTATCAGCATATGGAAAAATTTTACCTAGCTGGTTGCTTGAGCACCCATTAGTCGCGCCCATTAATATTCATTTTTCTCTCCTCCCAAAATATAGAGGCGCCTCTCCCATCCAATCTTGTTTGCTTAACGGTGATAAAAAAACAGGTATTTCAATCATGAAAATGACAAGAGGTCTTGATGAGGGTCCTGTTTACTCCCTCCATGATCATGAAATTTCATCCCTATCTAATAAAATTGATTTAGAGAATGAGCTCGTTGCCCTGACCAATAAAATATTATTTAAATCATTGTTAGCTATTTTTAATTCTAGCCAGAAACCATTAGAGCAAGATAATGACTCTGCAACATACTGCAATAAAATTACTAAAGCCTCAGGCATGGTTTCTTTCTTAGAAGAAGAGGCTGAACATATCTTTAGAAAATTTAAAGCCCTAAATGGCTGGCCAGGATTATTTTTTCACAGGAATGGTATAGACATAAAAATACATGGAATGGCTGTCCAAGCCCCGCAGAATGGAATAAATATAAGTGATAATTTTACTTTTTCTAAAGATGGGATAATTATTAAAACAAAAGATTCATCAATAGTAATTACTCACTTACAATTTCCTGGCAAGAAAATCATTACTGCGTCAGATGCGGCAAATTCTTATGCTGATTTTTTTGCAAATTAAATAAGTCAGGCGAATTCTTCCAATTATTAAAAAAGAGGTTTAATTTATAGTTATGAAAATCTTAATACTTGGGGCTGGCAGGGTTGGCAGCAGCCTTGCAAAAACTTTATCAAAAGAAAGCTATGACGTTAGTATTGTTGATTTAAATAAAGACAGGCTTTTAAAGCTTCAGGAAGACTTTGACCTAGCAACGATCATTGGTTATGCATCCCATCCTCATACGCTAGAAAGGGCGGGCGCTGATAAAGATACAATTGTTCTTGCGGTAACCAATAGCGATGAGTGCAATATTACGGCTTGTCAAATTGCAAAATCTAAATTTAAAGTTAAGAAAACAATTTGCAGGTTATCTGATGCATCCTATTTAGATTCTCTCGATGCCTTCGGTAAAGATAGTATTGATAAAGCCATTGGCCCTGAAAATGAGGTTACGGATCACTTGGTTGATTTGATAAAACATCCAGGCGCAGAGCAGATTGAAACTTTTGCAAATGGTGCTTTGAAAGTTGTTTCGGTAAAGGTGAAAAGAGACGGCATGTTAGTTAACAGAGCTCTGAAAAGTATTAAAAGCGATATGCCGGAAATTGAAACCTACGTTCCAGCTATCTTTAGAAAAGGGAAGCCCTTTATTCCTGAGGGCAAAACAATTATTAAAGAGAATGATGAGCTGTATTTTGTTGCAGCTGAAAAGGATATTGATGCTGTGGTTCAAGAAATGCGCTTACAAGATGCTTCTTCTTCTAGGATTATGATCATTGGGGGCGGTAAAATTGGTTTTGTTTTAGCGAAAACCTTGGAAGATGACTATAAAATTAAAATCATTGATCCGGATAGGGACAGGTGTGAGATGCTATCTAGGGAGCTAAATCGGACAATTGTCTTAAATGGTGGTGGTTCAGATGAAGAGTTATTAAAAAGCGAGAATATTGAAAATATAGATGTTTTTTGTGCTTTAACCAATGATGATGAAACAAATATTATGTCTGCTTTTCTCGCAAAGAAGCTTGGGGCTAAAAAAACAATTATTCTTGTAAATAACTACACTTATATCAATATATTACCGAAAAATTTTGTAGATATTGCTCTTTCTCCTCAGCGCGTTACTGTCTCTATGGTGTTGCAGCACTTGGCAGAGGGGGATGTGCCGCAGGAAGTAATATTTAAAATGGCAAGTGGCGCAGAGGCAGTGGAGGGGATAGTCCACAAAAATAAATTTACCAATGCGTATTTAGGCAAGCCTATTTCTGACGTACCCCTTCCAGAAAACTGTGTAGTTGCTGCGGTCACAAGAGGAAATAAAACATTTATGGGTTCGGAAGAGTTGTTATTGAGTGAAGGAGATAGAATGATTGTATTTATCTTGGGGAAAACAAACAAAGAACAAATACAAAATCTATTTCTAAAAGATTAATGAACTTTAGATCTATTTTTAACCTGCTTGGGATTTTGCTGGCCATCTTTAGCATTTCTTTTCTGCCTCCACTGGCAATGACAATAATCTATCAAGAGTCTGGTGGTATGGTTTTTTTATATTCATTTTTATTTTTATTTCTGTTAGGTTGTCTGATGTGGCTGTCCTCACGGAAAGAGAATCTTCCTCTCAATATTTCTGATGGCTTCATTATTACAACAATGTTTTGGGTGGTCCTTGCAATTGTAGGCTCCATTCCATTTTATTTTTTTGGATTAGATTTAACGGCAGCGCTTTTTGAGTCAGTGTCAGGCATTACCACAACTGGCGCAACAATCATGGTTGGTTTAGATGATATGCCAAAATCTCTTTTGCTTTATAGGCAGCTTTTGCAGTGGATAGGAGGAATGGGTCTAATTGTTTTGGCTGTAGCTGTTATGCCCGCTCTTGGTATTGGGGGAGGTCAGCTTTATAAGATGGAGCTTCCTGGAAGCCACGGAAATCACAAGCTAACACCACGGATTGCAGATAGCGCCCAGGCATTATGGAAAATTTACGTAGGGCTAACTTTGGTTTGCGCTCTTTTATATGGGCTGTCAGGAATGACAGCATTTGATGCTATTGCGCACAGCTTGAGCACTGTAGCAGGCGGCGGCTTCTCTACTCATGATGGAAGTATTGGGTTTTTTAATAGTCGTTTTGTTGAAAGCATCTGTATTATTTTTATGTTGCTGTCTGCCGCTTCTTTTACTGTTCATTATGCTGCTATTTTCGGAGGCAAGCCGCTTAAGTATTTTTATGATTCAGAGTTTAAATTCTTTCTCTCGGTGGTTGCGCTGGTAATTACCGTATCTTTTATTGTTTTATTTTTTAGCGACTCTTATAAGGGCTTTTATTCTACAGCCAGCACAGCTATTTTTCATACGGTTTCTATAATCACAACATCAGGGTTTACGACTGAGGATTTTTCATTATGGCCGGGTTTCTTACCCTACTTACTTCTTGTGGGAGCCTTTATGGGGGCGTGCTCGCAATCAGTTGGCGGCGGAATTAAAGCATGGCGAGTGCTTATCATGATCAATCAAGCATACAAAGAGATAATTAAAACCATCCACCCAAACGCCATTCTTACCTCAAAAATTGGTGCCAAAGTCATAGACTCAAAAATTGCTGAAAAAGTTTGGGGTTTCTTCTCTATATATGTATTTATCTTTATGTTTTTGCTGATGGCAATGCTGGGTACTGGAATGGATTTTGAATCAGCTTTTTCTGCGGTGGGTGCGTGTTTAAATAATCTTGGCCCTGGGCTTGGAGAGGTTTCGAATAACTATTCGGCAGTTACAGGTATAGGTAAATTAATTCTTTGTTTTGCAATGATTTTAGGCAGGTTAGAAATCTTTACTTTGTTGGTGCTTTTTACTCCAGCTTTTTGGAGGCGCTAGGCCTTATATATATTCAGAGATTTATTGGTTAACTTTCTAAATTTTTTATATTCCCAAGAGTACTCCTTAGGGCATTTTCTTATCTCTAGCTCCATCTCTTTATTCATAATATCTACACCATCTTCGCCGTAAATCTTTTGGTCGGGTTTTTTAAAACTCATGATGTGGCCAAGTGCTGAGTCATAACTTAAAGATGTCATTAAAATTGGTTTGTTTGTTTTTCTAGCTAAGGACGGGGCCAGGGAGAAGGAATAGCACTCATGTCCAAAAAAAATTGAGTATTTTCCTAGGCCGTCAGCAGGCACCTGATCAGATGCCATGCATGTCATTTGATTATTGTTTAAGGCGTTAATAATAGTCTTCACGCCACCTATGCCAGTGGGCGCAAGAGTATTTCCGCCCTCTTCTCTAAATGCTTTAACAAACTGATTAACTTGTTTTAATTTAATGGTTTTATATAGGGAAGTGTGGGTTCGCTGAGTTGAAATCCACCTGAGCATAAAATCAATACTTCTATTGTGGAGTGCGAAAATAATTAACCCTTGATAATTTTCTTGAGCAGAAAATAAAAATCTATTATTAATTTTTTTTGTATGCTGAATAATTTTGTTCGGTGACCTAGACCAAGCATATAAGGTCTCATAAAAACTTTTAAGTGTTTCGCGAATACTATCAATTGAAAGTGAGATTAACTCGCTTTCCGAAAGCTCAGGAAATGCAATGGAAAGATTTGTTTTGGTTACGTTAAATGATGGATGGGCCGTTATTAAAAGCTTAGGTAATAAGTTAAAGGTTGCAAAGGCTGCTTTTAGAGGAAAGATTGTAAAAATATAAAAAATTAACTTCATTGTTTCGTTTAGACTATTTTTATTGTTGGTGTTTATTATATTTTACACGCTTATAAAATCAGACATAAATAAAAGCTCTATAGATTGAATTAAAAAAACTGCATAATGTATTTTTCTATCCACAAAAACCAAGGGTGTTTATTTTGACAGCGAAAACCATGGAAGAACTTGTAGCATTATGTAAGAGACGGGGCTTTATATTCCAATCAAATGAAATTTATGGCGGTTTACAGGGGCTCTATGACTATGGTCCTCTCGGTGTTGAGTTAAAAAATAACCTCAAACAATCTTGGTGGAGATCCATGGTCTTTGATAGAGATGATGTAGAGGGCCTCGACGCTGCGATATTAACAAAACCCAGCGTACTGAATTATTCAGGTCATGAGGATACCTTCACGGACCCCTTGGTTGACTGTAAAGGGTGCAAGTCTAGGTGGAGAGCAGATCAATTAAAGTCGACTAATTGCCCAGCCTGTGGCTCAAAAGATTTAACAGACCCACGCCCCTTCAACCTTATGTTTAAGACAGCTGTTGGTCCAGTTGAAGATGGCGAATCATTTGCATACCTTAGGCCAGAAACAGCGCAGCATATCTTCACAAACTTTAAAAATGTTGTGGACTCAACATCTAAACATCTGCCATTTGGAATTGCTCAGATAGGCAAAGCCTTTAGAAATGAGATTACACCAAGAAATTTTATTTTTAGAGTGCGTGAGTTTGAGCAAATGGAATTAGAGTTTTTTGTAAAACCTGGCACAGATGAAGATTGGCATAAGTTATGGGTTGAGGCTCGGCTTGATTGGTGGTCAGAACAAGGGGTCGAAAGAGATAGTTTAGAGCTTTATCATGTTCCCAGTGATGAGCTTGCGCATTACTCTAAAGCAACGGTTGATATAATGTATAAATTTCCTCATGGTCTTGAGGAGCTTGAGGGCATAGCCAATAGAACTGATTTTGATCTGGGGTCTCATAGCAAGAACCAGGAAGAATTAGATATTCAATCCATTGTGAAAGAAAACAATGAATCAAATGCAAGGCTGGCTATCCAAGACCAAGAAACAACAAAATGGACTGTTCCATATGTAATTGAGCCATCTGCAGGTGTTGACAGGGGTGTTCTGGCTATTTTAAATGAAGCATATAAAGTTGAAGACCTAGGCGAGGGTAAGAGCAGGACTGTATTAGCCCTTAAACCACACCTGTCACCAATTAAAGCCGCGGTAATACCTTTGAAAAAAAATCATGAGGGTTTGGTTGGAATTGCCTCAGATATAAAAAAAGAGCTACAAAAATTGAGGTTAGGTAGAATCCTATTTGAAAATTCTGGAAATATAGGAAAAAGCTACAGGCGACACGATGAAATTGGGACCCCATTATGCATTACAGTAGACTTTGAGACATTAGATGACGATTCTGTGACTATCCGTGATAGGGACACAATGGAGCAAAGTAGAATAAAAATTTCAGAGCTTGGCGGCTACCTTGAGGGCTTAATTATAAACTAGACATTTGTCCTTTTATTTTTAGATAATTATTGTTTAAAACCCTATTATTCTATTTTATTTTTTTTATAAGCCTAGTCGCCATATCAATTGCTATTATCATAAGTTCTTTCTTTATCTCTGTGCAAGATTTGCAAAAAATCAGTAGGTTTTGGGTATTAAATATACTGAGATTATTAAAAACCTTATGTGATATAAGTTGGACTGTGGAAGGGCTTCATCACCTTCAAGATAAACCCTTTGTGATGATGTCTAATCACCAAGGGCCGTGGGAGTCACTTTTTCTTCAAACCCTGATCCTTCCTACTAGCAGTGTTATAAAAAAGGAAATCCTGTATATCCCTTTTTTTGGGTGGGCCATTTCAAGATTAGGCCCTATCTCGATTAACAGAAAGAAAAAAAATACTAGCCTTAAAAGAGTAGTTGCTGTTGGAGCAGAAAGAATTAGAGAGGGTTATGTTGTATTGCTTTTTCCAGAGGGAACTAGAAGGGCGCCAGAAAAAGGGATTGGAAGGTTTATGAATAGCGGGGGTGTATTAGCAGCCAATGAAAACGTTCCTGTGATACCTATTTGCCATAACTCAGGGAAGTATTGGCGAAACCACTCTTTGGCAAAAAAATCTGGAAATATATCGATTATCATTGGGCCGCCAATTCAGGGATCAGACTCAAAAGCAATCACTCAGCAAGCGCAAAAATGGGTTGCCGAAACCTATAACAAGATAAATTAGATATCTAAACTTGCTACTGAGAGAGGGTTTTGCTCTATAAACTCTCGTCTAGGTTCAACATCATCTCCCATGAGTGTTTCAAACATGTCTGTGGCATCTTGGGCATCAGCAATATCTACACGCATCATTGTTCTTTGCTCTGGATCCATGGTAGTTTCCCATAGCTGCTCTGGGTTCATCTCCCCAAGACCTTTATACCTTTGAACATCTATCCCTTTAGAGCCAGTCTTTGAGAACTCCTTTACAGCCTTCTCTTTCTCAGCCTCATCAAAAGCATAAACAGAAGATTTACCTTTGGTTATTTTATATAGAGGGGGCATGGCAATGTAAATATGCCCGTTCTCTATAATATCAAAGTACTGTTGATAGAAAAAAGTTAATATCAGAGTTCGAATGTGAGATCCATCAACATCAGCATCCGTCATGATAATAATTCTGTGATATCTTAGCTTTTCAATATTAAAGTCTTCGGTGCCGATGCCGCAACCAAAAGCTTTGACCATGTTACCAATTTCAGCAGATGAAAGAACTTTGTCTATTCTTGCTTTTTGCACATTTAATATTTTTCCTTTAAGAGGAAGAATTGCTTGATACTTTCTGTTCCTGCCTTGTTTGGCCGAGCCACCAGCAGAGTCTCCCTCAACAAGATAAATTTCTGAAAGCGCTGGATCTTTTTCTTGGCAATCTGAAAGCTTGCCTGGGAGACCAGCTAACTCTAACACCCCTTTCCTTCTGGTCATTTCTCTAGCCTTTCTTGCTGCTTCTCTTGCCATCGCTGCCTCAGAAACTTTTGCAAGCAGTGCCATAGCTTCTTTTGGATTTTCTATTAAAAACTCATTCAGGCCTTTGCTTAGAACCGAGCTAACAACACCCTCAACTTCTGAGGATACAAGTTTTTCTTTTGTTTGTGATGAAAATTTAGGATCTGGAACCTTTACAGAAATTACAGCAATTAATCCTTCGCGAACATCCTCTCCCAATAATTCAACAGGGGAGTTCTTGCTTAACTCTTCTTTTTTAACATAGGCTTTTAAAACTCTTGTTAAACTTGCTCTAAAGCCAGATAGATGAGTCCCACCATCTTTTTGTGGGATATTGTTTGTATAACACAAGACGCTTTCATTGTACGAATCGTTCCATTGCATTGCTACTTCAACCGTAATGCCGTCTTGACCCCCTTCACATAGAATGGTTTGGCATAAAGCGGTCTTTCGACCACGAAGAAAATCAACATAGCTTGATACGCCGCCTGAGTTTTGAAATGTCTTAGACTTACCCGTTCTCGCATCTGTAACCTCGATACTGACACCAGCATTAAGAAATGAAAGCTCTTGAATCCTTTTATTTACTCTTTCTACTTCAAAGTTGATGGATGTAAATATTTTATCAGAGGCTTTAAATGTGATTTCAGTCCCCGTCTCTGTTGAGGCTTTTATTTTTTTTAATTTAGTAGTGGCCGTGCCCTCGCTATACTTTTGTTGGTACATTCCTCCATCTCGACATATTGTCAGGGTAAGCTCTTTAGATAGTGCATTTACTACTGATATCCCAACCCCATGCAAGCCTCCAGAAACTTTATAGGAGTTGTCGTCAAACTTTCCACCTGAATGCAGCGTTGTCATGATTAACTCAGCAGCTGGTACTCCTTCGCCTTTATGCACGTCTACTGGAATTCCCCTGCCATTGTCTTTTACGGTAATGGAGTCATCTTTATTAATAATAATATCAATCTTTGAGCAATGGCCAGCCATTGCCTCATCTATACAATTATCTACTACTTCAAAAATCATATGGTGAAGGCCTGAACCGTCATCTGTATCGCCGATATACATTCCTGGTCTTTTTTTAACAGCCTCTAAGCCCTTAAGAACCTGAATATTTGATGAATCATATGTTGTTTCGTCGGATTTCTTTTTTGGCATATTTATTATGGTCTTTGTTCCACGTGGAACTTTTTCAATTGTTCATTGCTTTCATCTATTTTACTACCAAAAAGATCAACAATGTTTGAAAAAATAAAACGATTTTCAATATGTTTTAAGGCTGGTAAGAAACACTCTAACATTTCTGAATCTAGTTCTGAGGAGAGATCATCTAGCAACAGAATTGGTTGTAGATTATAAACGCGCCCCAGCATTATATTTTGTGAAATAGACCAAAGAATTGATAGTAATTTCTGCTCGCCTCGAGAGAAAATATCTTTTATAAGTGAACCCTTACTATCAAATATAATGTCTGCTTTATGGGGTCCTTTGGTTGTAGATTTTCTTCTAAGATCATATGTATTGGTTTTTAATAGTTCACTTTGCAGTCCCTCATTATCATCAAATCCCGGGAATAGATTTACTGAAACCTCAGAAAAAATCTTCGCTCTTGCGCTTTCAGTTAACAGGCTTTTGATTAATTCTAAAAAGACAGTATTGGTATCCTGAATTAAAGATTGTCTCAGGTCATTTAACCGCTCTCCATGGGTTACGAGTTGGTAGTCATATGCTCTTGCCTGGGATATAGATCCCTGTTTTAGGGCTGAATTACGCTGTTTGAGCGCTCGGAAATAACCAAACCAGTTTTTTGCATATTCTGGCGACGCAACAAATAAACCTCTATCTATATGCTTTCTTCTGTACTCTGGAGCATTATCATTATAAAAAAAGGTTTTACTATCTATAGAAAAAGATGGAAAGGCTCTCACTAGCTCACTAGCCGTTACCTTTGAGTCATTAATTTTAATATTAATAGAGTGTTTTCTTTGTTTTTTGATTTCTAATATAGAGCCATGTAAATCATCATAAGCCCTAATAGAAAAGCCTTCTGCGCCCTCTTTGATAAGAGACTCTAAATTAGACGTGCGAAATGATCGGCCAGAACTTGCAACAAATATTGACTCTAGGATTGAGGTTTTACCACAACCATTTTTGCCGTATAAAAAGGTAGATTTTGGAGATAAGTCTAATGAAAGTTTTTCAAAGCAGCGAAAGTTTCTTAGCTCTATATTTGAAAAGGCCACTAACCTAAATAAGGAGTGGCATTACAACATATTTTGGGCTATCGCTATTAGGGGGAGTTAATAGACAGCTTTTATCAGAACCATAGAAATTGATATGACAGGTTTCTGTTTTCAAGTGAGACATAATCTCTTGAAGGTAGGTTGCATTGAATGCTATATCTAATTCTTCTCCTGAGTAAGGTGATGGAAAAAATTCTTCTGCTTCTTCTTGCTCTGGATTATTGGCAGAAATTCTTACGCCGTCTGGTGATGTAATTAACCTAATACCTTTATATTTTTCACTCGACAAAACTGAAACTCGACTTAAAGTATCTGAAAAGTCTTTTACATTAATTTCAAGAACTGAGCTTTCTCCAGATGGAATAACCTGTTGGTAATCAGGAAATTTTCCATCAATTAACTTGCTCTTAAAAACTAAATTACCAACAACTAATTCTAACGAAGCATCATTGATTTTTAATTCAGCATCTCCATCTTGGTCGGATAAAAATTTTGCAATTTCGTTGATAGATTTTCGTGGAATAATGCCAGAAAAAGTATGCTCAGAATTAATTGTAAGGTTGGCAACAGCAAGCCTATGAGCATCTGTTGTTACTGCTGTAATTTGGCCGCCCTCAATCGAAAGAAAAAGGCCGTTGAGATAGTGCCTCCAATCTTGATTGCCCATCGCAAATGAGGTGTTTGTAATAAGCTCTCTAAGCTCTTTAGCTGGAATAATCAAAGGTGAGTCCCCAGAGTCAATATCAAAAATAGGAAAGTCTGCACTGGGCAAGGTTGATAGTGAGTACTTACCATTCTTTGTTTTAAGGCTCAACTTATCGCCTATTAAAGATAAATTAATATCCTCACCATCAGGAATTAATCTACATAATTCATTAAGCTTTTTTGCAGATGTTGTAGTTTTTCCAGCTGATCGAATGCTGGATAATGGCCCGCTAGTTGTGACCTCGGACTCCAAATCTGTCGCGGTTAATTTAAAAGAATTTTCATCCACTTCAAATAAAATATTAGCCAAAATGGGTAGTGTTTGTCTTTTTTCAACTACACCCAATGTTGTAGAAAGAGCTGACACAATATCTTCTTTTTTTACTGAGATTTCCATTTAATTTGTTAGGGCCCTGTTTAAGTTTCTATAGTCTTCTTCAAGTGAAGGAATTTCCTTTCTTAGCTCCTTTATTTTTCCACAAGCATGAAGAACGGTTGTGTGATCTCGGCCATTAAATGCCTCGCCAATTTCTGGCAAGCTGTGGTTTGTTAGTTCTTTTGTTAGAGCCATTGCAAGCTGTCTTGGTCGAGTAATAGATCTGCTTCTTCTTTTGGATAAGATGTCTGAAAGTTTAATGTTGTAATACTCAGCAACCGTTTTTTGAATGTTGTCGATGCTGACCATTTTGGCTGAGATTACAAAAAGGTCTTTTAAAGATTCTTTTACAAAAGGTATGTCTATTTCCTGGTTTGAAAAACGAGAGTTTGCAACCACTCTTTTTAAGGCACCCTCAAGCTCTCTGATGTTGGAGCGAATTCTTTGAGCAATATAAATAGCACAATCATTTGGAAGGGTTACTCCCATGGAGTTAGCTTTGCTTAAAAGAACAGCTGCGCGGGTTTCTAGCTCTGGTGGCTCAATAGTAACAGGTAGCCCCCACCCCAATCTTGATTTTAAGCGCTCCTCAAGGCCATCTATCTCTTTTGGGTACTTATCACAAGTTAAAATCATTTGATGATTTCTATCTAAAAGCGCGTTAAATGTGTGAAAAAACTCCTCTTGGGACTGCTCTTTACCAGCGAAAAACTGGATATCATCAATTAAAAGAGCGTCTGCATTACGATAAAACTCTTTAAACTCGCTCATAGCACCCAACTGAAGGGCTTTAACCATATCAGTAACAAATTTTTCCGAATGCACATAAACAATGCGTTTTGGTTTATTGGAATTGAGGATATGATTGCCCACAGCATGCATTAAGTGAGTTTTACCCAGGCCAACACCCCCGTATATAAAAAGAGGGTTATAATCACCTGTTGGGTTTCCAGCCACCTGTTTAGCTGCAGCCAAGGCCATGTGGTTAGATTTGCCTTCTACAAAAGTATCAAAAGTAAAGGTTTTAACTAGTCCAGGGGTATATTTCTCTGTAACATTTAATTTATCGACAAAAGTTGACTTATCAAGCGTTTTAAATTTTACGTTTAGGGACTCATCTGTGGTATTTACTAAGTTTTCAATAATTTGGCCTAAATTATCTCGCACATAGGTCAATACAAAATCATTCGGGGCGCTAATTTCTAGATTATTGTTATTAATGTCTGCTGTTAGGGGTTTAATCCATGTGTTAAACTCTTCTTGAGACAACTTAGCTTCAAGTTTTTGAGTGCATTCAGACCAAAATTTCAATTCACAGACCTCCAATAGAAATGTTAGTCTAACAAAAACTAACAAGATATCTACAGCATAAGCATATGTATTTTCTGTGGATAACTTGTGTGTATATGTTAATTTATTTTTTGGCTTTTTTTCTTCCAATTGACTCCATATGCTTCTATAATTCACACCTAAATTTTCGAGTTACTATGAAAAGAACATTTCAACCCAGCACGCTAAAAAGAAAAAGAACCCATGGGTTTAGATCTAGAATGGCAACCAAGGCCGGTAGAGCTGTTTTAGCTAGCAGAAGAAAAAAAGGTCGTAAGGTTTTATCAGCATAGTAGTTTAGGCCTCGCTATTTCTAAAAAAATTTTTCACTCCCAAGAGGTATCAATTTACTTTGATTCCACTGCTCTTGAACAAAAAATAAAAATTATCATCAGGAAAAAAGATTATCCTTTGGCGGTAACGCGGAATAAAACAAAGCGATGGCTGAGAGAAGTTTTTAGAGAGTTTGGTTTGGGCCCTGGTTTTGTTGTTGTTGTTAGGAAGGGGTTGTTTGAGCTTGGCTTTAAAGATATTAAGGATATTAGTCGCCCACACCTAGTGGGTTTTAAAAAGCCGCCTGAGTGTTTGTGATTAACTAACATGAAAAAGTGTTTGCTATATATAATTAGTTTTTATCAGAAATATTTAAGTTTTTTGTTGGGACAAAATTGTAGGTTTGAGCCTACGTGTTCAACATATGCCAAAGAAAGTATTGAGATACATGGGTCTTTGGTTGGTGGGTTTTATGCGGTGGTTAGAATTTTAAAATGTGGTCCCTGGTCCAGTGGTGGGGTCGACGAGGTAAAAAAATGAATTTTAGATACTTATATATTGCGCTTGTCATGGCTTTTGCATATATGTTGTTTTTATCATGGGGCCAAGACTCTGAAAGAAAAAAAGAGCTTGTAGAGGCTGCTTTTATAGAACGCATAGAGGTTGCTACTGATAATCCGCCGGATGAAAGCGCGGGTTTTATAGAAATCCAAAATGAGAAAATACTTGTTAAAATAAGCCCTTCTACTGGAAAAGTTTGGGAGGCCCGTTTAAAAGAACACACTTATTTAAATAACAAGGGCTCTTTGGGTGTTCGTTTATTTGGGTTTGATGATGCTGGTTTTAAGTTTTATTTAAACAGTGGTTTTGCTGGAAATGATCCTAGTTTTACTGTTGTGGTGGCTGGTGTTGATTATGTTGAGTTGTTATCTTTAGATGGGTTGATCTCCAAAACCATCACGTTAAAAGAGGGTGATTATGAGCTCTTAATTGAAGACCGTTTTGTGGGGGATGCAACAGGGGTAAGCTTTACACCATATGTTGCTATGTATAGAACCGACGGCAAGCCATTGGATGCAAGGAGTGGTTTTTTTGAAAACAGCTCGTATACCGGGGTGGCCTTTAATACTCCTGATGATCCCTATGTTAATTTTAGATTGCGAAGCATAGATGAAAGAAAGGAGTTTTTGCAGCGGGGTGGGTGGCTGGCATTTATTCAGAAGTACTTTATGGCTGCCATTTTAACCCCTGGTGATCGAGAGCAAACTTTAACCGTCATACCACCAAAAGAAAGTGGTGGGGTTTTTGTTATGGCTGCTATGTCTAATGAGGTTCAGGACTTTGGTCTTCGGTCTGGTGTTGAGCATAGGGTTTTTCTTGGACCAAAACTTCGTACTGATTTGATGACCCGGGCTGCAGATTTAGAGTTAACAATTGATATGGGTTGGTTTTGGTTCCTTGCACAACCCTTAATGATGTTATTAACCATGATTAATGGTTTTGTTGGAAATTGGGGTATTTCAATTATCTTGTTAACTGTGTTGATTAAATTGTTGTTTTGGCCAATCTCAGCCAAAGGTTTTTCTAGTATGGCTAAAATGCGAACTGCTGGACCTAAATTAAAAGAAATTCAAGAGCGCTACAAAGATGATCGCGCAAAACTTGGAACTGAAATGATGGCTTTGTATAAAAAAGAGGGTATTAATCCAGCGGGTGGTTGTTTTCCAATGTTGCTTCAACTGCCAGTGTTTATTTCTTTCTTTTTTTGTTTAAGGGAAAGTGTAGAGCTTCGCCATGAATCATTTTTCTTTTGGATACAAGATCTATCTGCACCGGATCCTTTGTTTATCTTACCGGTGCTGTTTGCGGGTTTGATGTATCTAACACAAAAGTTAAACCCTCAGCCCCCGGGGATGGATCCAACTCAGGCGCAGGTGATGAAATTTATGCCGATAATGATTGCTGGTATTTTTGTGATCATGCCATCTGGGTTGGTTTTGTATTCGGTTGCAAATAGTGGGATATCTTTGGTCCAACAAAGAGCTATGTATAAAAAATATGGCGCTCCCTCGTCTGAGGTCTAACTTTGATTTTTGCCCTTGCAACACCTGTTGCCCAGTCAGCTTTAGCAATCTTTAGGGCAACTGGTGCTGGTTGCTTAAATTCGTTTAACCAAGTGTTGAATCAACCTATTAACGCTTTTGGAAGAATGTTTTTGCGGGATATTGTTTGGGAGGGCGAGATTGTTGATCGCTGCTCTGTTGTTTTTTATCAGAACCCAAAAAGTTTTACAGGGGAAGATTCTGTAGAAATTTTTTGCCATGGTGGGCTGCCTGTTATTCGTCAAATAGCGACTCTTTTCTTGCACCTTGGTTTTGAGGAGGCGGCACCCGGTGAGTTCTCAAAGAGGGCTTATGAGAATGGAAAACTTTCTCTAAATGAGGCTGAGGCAATTGCAGACTTAATTCACTCAGAAGATGGGGAAAGGGCTAGGCTGTCTTCTGCGGCGCTGTCCGGCCGTTTAAGTGAAATGATTTCTTTGTTGGGTGATGATGTTGATTCACTTCGTGTTTTTGTTGAGGGAAGTATTGATTTCTCTGATGAGGACTATGATTTTATTAAAGAGGGTGGTGTAGAGCAAAGATTGGGAGACTTAAGTTTTCGGCTGCAGGAAATTATTGATTCCTCTCTTGTCTCGTCTGATCGGTTGAATAAAAACAGGGTGTTGTTTTTTGGCCCGCCCAACACCGGCAAGTCATCGTTGTTTAATAGATTGCTTGGTTTTGACAGGGCTCTTGTTTCCAGTGTCCCAGGGACAACCAGGGATTTAATTGACTCTGAAATGTTTTATAACAGTGTTAACTTAGAGTTGGTTGACTCAGCTGGGGTCAGGGAAACTGATGATTTTATTGAGGCTCAGGGGATAGCTCTTTCGAATTCTGAGTTAAAGGCAACGGATGTGGTGTTAATTGTGTTGGATGAGGCCACTGAGCATCTTGCGCCAAAGTTTTTGGTCGCCGTAGGTGAGAAAAAACACTTGTTGGTGTTTAATAAGGTTGATCAATCGACGGCTTTGACAGGGGTTGATTGTTCGGTCTCTGCAAAGACAGGTGACGGTGTCCAAAATCTCAAGGACTTAATTCTTGCTTTGGTAAAACAAGGATCTCAGGAATCCAAAAAAACCCACTTAATTAGAGATCGGCACCTGATATTATTTCAATCTGCCCTTGCTCTTCTTGAGGATTGTGGAAAAAAGATTGGTGGAGAAAAAGATATTGATGTTGCCGCGGAGGATTTGAGGTTGGTAAGGTCTTGTTTTGATGAGTTCCTTGGTGTTAAGTACCCAGATGCTTTGCTTGGTGATATTTTTAAAGATTTTTGTATTGGTAAATAGGAAAAGGTGTGGATATTGTGTGTTTAAAGTTTGTGGTTTGTTTGTCCACAAGTTATGCCTGATTGGTATACAAGATACTGGGTGGTATCTACATAGGTTGTCATCTTGGTTTTTTGTTGGTGTTGTTGGTTTGCAGGTGGTTATAAACAGAAAGTAGCCCCCTTAATAATAACAACAATAGTATATTGTTGTTATAACATTCTTATATATATGTTTGATGTAATTGTAATAGGTGGGGGTCACGCAGGCGTTGAAGCAGCGCATGCTGTCTATCGGCAAGGCTTGAAATGTTGTTTGGTAACTTTTTCCAAAAACACCGTAGGCCAGATGTCGTGTAACCCAGCAATAGGCGGGCTGGGTAAATCTCACTTAGTTAGAGAGGTTGATGCTTTGGGGGGGATTATGGCCCAGGCAACAGACGCATCTGGGATTCAATACAGAACCCTTAATACCAGAAAAGGTTTTGCCGTCCAAGCACTGCGAGTTCAATGCGACAGAGATAAATACAAAAAAGCAATCCAAGACATCTTACATACCTCCACCATTCAAATTGTAGAGGACGAGGTTATAGATCTTGTGGTGGAGAACAACAAAGCCACGGGGGTTGTTTTAAAGCACAACAAAATACTCACAGCAAAGAAAATTATTTTAACCACGGGAACTTTTTTAAATGGTGTCATGTACACAGGCGAGGAAAACACCCAAGGGGGACGCGTTGGTGATAAGAGCGCTATACCTCTTTCCAAAAGATTGTATGAGCTTAAACTACCCATGGGGCGATTAAAAACAGGGACACCAGCAAGAATTAAACTTTCAAGCATTGACCTGCGCGTTATGGAGGAGCAGCCCGGCGAAACACCCACACCCCACATGTCTTTACTTCAACCGCCCACCAAACAACTACCCCAAATTTCTTGCTACATCACAAGAACAAACCCACACACACACCAAATTATAAAAAATAACACACACCTATCTGCCATGTACTCTGGTCAAATCTCAGGGATAGGCCCAAGGTACTGCCCATCCATTGAAGATAAAATTAATAAATTTGCAGACAAAGATAGTCATCAAATATTTGTTGAGCCCGAGGGGCTTACAAAGGACTTGGTTTACCCCAATGGAATCTCAACCAGTCTACCAAAACACATTCAAAAAGAATTTATATACTCCATCAAAGGTTTTGAAAGCTGTGTAATCGAGGAGTACGGCTACGCGGTTGAGTACGACTTTATAGACCCCAGGGCCCTTCACCAAACCTTGGAAACAAAGTTTATTGAAAACCTTTACTTGGCCGGACAAATTAACGGAACCACCGGCTACGAAGAGGCATCCGCCCAGGGGTTGGTCGCAGGTATAAACGCAGCTCAAAAAATCCTCCAAAAACCCGAGGTGGTGTTTTTAAGAAACGAAGCCTATATCGGGGTTCTTGTAGACGACCTAACCCTTCATGGTGTGACCGAGCCATACAGAATGTTTACCAGCAGAGCAGAGTTTAGGTTGATGTTGTCTCAAGACACCGCTCGCCAAAGATTAACTCAAAAAGGCTTTGAATTAGGGTTGGTGGGCCCAAAAGCACACTCTATATTTCAAACACAAGAAAAAAAATACGAAACATTTTTAACCAACCTTAAAAAACAAAAAATAGCTGAAAAAGACAAAACAACGCCCGCTATCGACCTTTTAAAAAGAACCAACCTTGACCACGAGGAAATAAAAAAAATTATCAAACTAAAGTCTCTGGACTATAAAATGTTTGAGAGAGCAGCAAACGAAATTAAATACCAGGGGTATATTGCCAAACAACAACGAGAGGTTGAAAGCGCCCGCAAACACGAAGAGACCAAAATACCCAACAACATAAACTTTAAAATGATCACAGGCCTATCCAACGAGGTTGTAGAGAGGCTCACCAAATCACAACCCTCAACACTTGGACAGGCTGGGCGATTAGAAGGCGTAACCCCAGCCGCAATTAACCTCATCTCTATCACTATCAAAAAAAACCAAACACCAATCAAGGCAACCTCCCATTAACACCAGCCTAGAAATAAAAGAACTAACCGCCAAATATGTTGAAGAAATATTAGCGTTCAGCGCTGCGCATAACATTGTTGGCAGAAACTCTTCTGCTGATATCCATAGGCTTGATGTGCAGGACTCAGAAACCATCCTTGAACACACAAAAGACAAGGTGTATATATTGGATATTGGTAGTGGGGCAGGGCTTCCAGGGATAATTATAGCAATCAACCAACCCTGGACAAAGGTACTGATGTCTGAAAAAAACAAAAAAAAAGCCTATTTCATTAAAAAAACAATTAAAAAACTAGGGTTAAAAAATGCAGAAGTAATAGAGCTCGCTATTACCAATAAAACAACAAATCTTGGCCCCTTTGACGCCATTACTGCAAGGGCGCTAGCCGGCACAAAGGCTATTATAGAGATGTCAGAACAACTACTAACAACCACGGGAAAATTTTTATTGATGAAGGGAAAAAAAGAGGTGATATTAGAAGAGGTTGATGGGTTAGATAAGGCAAAATATTCTTATACTATTCATACCAAAAAACTAACCCAAGCCCAAAGACATATATTAGAGATTTATAAAAAATGAGACATACCATCGCAATAGCAAACCAAAAAGGTGGCGTTGGAAAAACTACAACAGCTGTCAACCTTTCTGCGGCTATCGCTGGAACCAAAAGGCGTGTTCTGCTTATTGATTTAGACCCACAAGGCAACGCAAGCACAGCGGCGGGAGCAGCAAAAAACGAAAAAACTCTGTTTGAGGTTTACGCTCAAAACCTTGATATCCAAGACGCTATTCTCAAATCATCTGGTGGTTATGACGTTGTCCCTGGGGGGGAAAACCTTATAGCCCTTGAGGTTTTTATTAGAAATGAAAATAAACAAGGCGAGCTTAAAAAACATTTGCTCGGCCTAGAATATGACTTCATCATCATTGACACACCACCATCTCTCAACCAACTAACCCTCGAGTCACTTTTTGCGGCCAGCGCAACATTAATACCACTCCAATGTGAATACTATTCATTAGAAGGCATCTCATCTTTAATCCACACCATCAATACACTCAACAATAAAAACCTAACAAACAACCGTGTTTTCGGTATTATTAGAACCATGGTAGATATGCGAAACAACCTAGCCAAAGAGGTTTCTGAGGAGTTAGAAAAACACTTCCCATCCTTGGTTTTTAACACCTTAATACCAAGAAATGTAAAACTTGCCGAGGCCCCAAGCCATGGAATATCCGCGATACAATACATGCCATCTTCATATGGAGCCAAAGCATATTTAGCGCTTGCAGGAGAGCTAATTAGGAGAATAAATAATGGTAGATAAAATCCTTAATACTGGTTTAGATGCGCTGCTTGGCAATGTAGTGGCCCCAAACAAACAATCAATAAAAGAGATAGATCTTAACCAAATTCAACCCAATAGGTTTCAGCCAAGACAAGCTTTTGATGAGGGTAAAATGAACGAGCTATCCCTGTCTATTGCTAAGCACGGCATCTTATCCCCGATACTTGTTAGGGAAACCGGGGCTGGGGGGTATGAGTTAATCGCTGGTGAGAGGCGTTTGAGAGCTGCAAAAAAAGCTGGGCTCCAAACAGCACCCTGTTTAGTAGATTCAGCAGAAGACCAACTATCACTCGAACTGGCTCTGATTGAAAACCTCCAAAGAGAAGATTTAAATCCTATAGAAGAAGCTAGGGGATATGATCGTTTGAAACGCGAGTTTAATCTTACACAAGACAATATTGCAGAGGTTACAGGGAAGGCCAGAAGTTCTATCGCCAACTCTATGAGATTATTAAATTTACCACAATCGATTATTGATCTTCTTTACTCAGGAGATTTAGAAAAAGGCCATGCAAAAATTCTTGCATCCATGGAGGCTGCTGAGGCTGAAGAGTTGGCAAAAAAAATTGTTTCTTTGGGCCTCACAGTCAAAGACGCAGCCGCAACAAAAAAACCAAAAAATACTTCAAAATCTCCACGCCAAACCAAAAACCGCGATCTCCTTAATGTAGAACAGGAGCTTTCAGAAAACCTGGGACATAAAACTGAAATTGAACAACAATCTCAATCCAAGGGCAAAATTTCTATCTCCTACACCTCAAACGATGAGAGAGAGACAATAATTAGTAAATTATTGAAATTAACGAATAATTAAGCTTGTCCTAAACCTTATTAATTTTTATAATTGCGCCCCGTAATAACTTATTTAATAAAGCTATAAAAACTTTAAAACAAAACACCTTATCGATCTTAGGGCTTTTGGTTGCTTTGGTTATATTTCCAATCCTCATCCAACCAATTTTTGTGATATACCTTGGCGCTATTGCTGCAGCTGTTTATCTATCCAGCGTCCCAAAAAGCGAGTTATTAAACCTTTACTTAGCGTTTTTATCGCGGTGGGCCCTTTTTGTCGTTTTTAGTATCATTTCTTTAACATATATACCAGAAAACACTCTCATTGCCTTGTTTCTACTTGTATACTTGAACACAACTTTTAACCCAAAACTAGTTACCTCTCAACATGGCCTCTGAAGCACACGAACCCATTACCAGCCAAGAGTATATTCAACATCACTTGACGAATTTGGTGTGTGGAAAAACAGAAAGCCACGGCTGGACTTGTGATCCACATTATTCAGAGGAAATGGGTTTCTGGGCCTTTCATGTTGACTCTTTGGGCTGGTCTATTTTTCTTGGAATACTTTTTATTGGCCTGTTTCGCTGGGGCCTCCCAAAACTTGCTTCAGCATCTGAGGCGCCCACTGGGCTCCAAAACTTTATTGAGATGTGTGTGGAGTTTGTTAATGAAAATGTTCAAAGTATTTTTACCTCTGCTAAAAACAACCTAATAGGCCCAATGGCGTTAACGGTTTTGGTTTGGGTGTTCTTAATGAATTTAATGGACCTAATCCCAGTTGATTATCTACCCGAACTAGCCAAAGGCGTTGGCTTGGAATATTTTAAAGTGGTCCCAACAACAGATCCAAATATCACTCTGGGAATGGCTTTGGCCGTTTTTATCTTGATTATTTTTTACAGTATTAAGATTAAAGGTTTGAAAGGATTTTTGGCAGAGTTAACCCTTCATCCTTTTGGCAAATACCTGATGCCAGTTAATTTGGTATTAGAGGGTGTCAACCTGATCGCAAAACCCATCTCACTTGGGTTGAGATTATTTGGAAATTTATATGCCGGTGAAATGATATTTATATTAATCGCGTTGATGTTAACTTTCAGCTCAATATCTGTAGGTTTACTTGGCGTCGGTCTGCATTTAATATGGGCTCTTTTTCATATATTGATATTAGCTCTTCAGGCGTTTATTTTTATGGTGCTTACCATTGTTTATTTAGCAATGGCGCATGAAACCGAAGACCATTAGGTCTTTATTTTTAGGAGAATAGAATGGAACAATCACTTATATATATAGCCTCAGGGCTAATGATTGGATTGGGCGCTGTTGGCGCTGCGATTGGTGTTGGGGTTTTGGGTGGAAAGTTTTTAGAAGGTGCTGCACGCCAGCCCGAGCTAATTCCAATGCTTAGAACACAACTTTTTATTGTAATGGGTCTTGTTGACGCCGTTCCAATGATTGGTGTTGGTCTGGGGCTTTATTTGATGTTTGCTGCTTAATTAAACATGAACATAAACGCAACACTCCTTGGCCAAACTGTAGCATTTGTTATTTTCATAGCAATTTGCTGGAAGTATGTGTGGCCACCCATTATTGCGATAATGGAAGAGAGAGAAAAGCGTATTGCTGATGGTTTAGAGGCTGCCAAAAAAGCTGATGATTCTTTAGAAGAAGCCCAACTAGCTTTTGATCAAGAGATGAACAAAGCAAAAGCTGAGGCAGCAGAGCTATTAGAAAAAGCCAACGCCAGAGCATCACAAATTGTTGTTGATGCAACCGCAAAAGCCGGGATAGAAGCCGAGAAGATACTTACCTCTGCCTCTAAAACCATTGAAAATGATGTTAATAAAGCCAAAGAAGAGTTAAGACAAAAAATGTCAGCCTTAATTATTGAAACCTCAGAAAAAATTCTGGGTGACGAGATTAACACTGACAAACACCAAGAGCTTCTTGCTAAAGCAGCATCTGAGTTATAAAAAATGATTGAACTGTCACCACTTGCTCGACCTTACGCTAAGGCTGTTTTTTCAGCAGCCCTGGATATTGGTCAGCACAACGGGGTGGCTGCTGAACTATCAATATTATCATTAATCTCACAAACCAAAGAGGTTACAGCCCTAATAGAAGACCCAGGGCTTTCAAAGCAAAAAATTGCCCAAACAATTATCGAGTTATGCAAAGACGATTTAAGTAAAATTTCCATCAACACCATTGAGCTGCTAGCGGAAAACAAAAGGCTAAATCTTATCAATGCTATCTGTATAAGCTATCAAGACCTTTTAGAAGAACATAATAAAACAAGCTCTATAGTTGTCAATGTGGCAAGCCTGCCATCAGAAGACAATAAAAATATAATAATGCAAAAACTCACCACCTCTTATGGTGAGGGTTCTAGCATAGAATTTGTAGAAGACCCATCCATTATGGGTGGTCTTTCAATAAAGATTGGAGATGAAACGCTAGATCTCTCCATTCGAGGTAAAGTCAAAAAATTAGTCAACCAATTAAATTTTTAAGGTAAAAAAATGAGCCAATTAAACCCATCAGAAATATCCAGCGTCCTCAAAGAAAAGATTGCCGGTCTTGACCTATCAGCAGAAAGAAAAAATGAAGGCATTATCGTCAGCGTGTCTGACGGCATCATAAGAATCCACGGCATGGGCGACGTCATGTACGGCGAGCTTATTGAATTTGAAAACGGAATTCTTGGTTTAGCTCTAAACTTAGAACAAGACTCTGTTGGCGCCGTTGTACTGGGCGACTATCTGGATCTTATTGAGGGTCAAAAAGCTGTGTGCACAGGTAGAATTTTAGAAGTTCCAGTTGGAGAGGCTTTGCTTGGACGTGTTGTTAATGCGCTGGGCGCACCAATTGATGGAAAAGGTGAAATAAAAACAACAGAAACAGCCCCTGTTGAAGTTGTGGCGCCTGGGGTTATCGCAAGACAATCAGTAGATCAGCCAGTTCAAATTGGGCTCAAAGCAATTGATGCAATGGTGCCAATTGGACGAGGGCAAAGAGAGTTGATTATTGGAGACAGGCAAACAGGCAAAACAGCGGTTGCTATTGACGCCATTATTAATCAAAAAGGTACCGGCATTAAATGTATCTATGTTGCTATTGGCCAAAAACAATCCACGGTTGTAAATGTGGTGAAGAAACTGGAAGAACATGGTGCGCTTGAGCACACCATTATTGTGTCTGCTTCTGCATCAGATCCTGCCCCAATGCAATATTTATCAGCCTATTCCGGCTGCTCTATGGGTGAATACTTTAGAGACAAAGGTGAAGACGCTTTAATTGTTTATGACGATCTTTCAAAACAGGCTGTAGCTTATAGACAAGTTTCACTTCTTCTAAAAAGACCCCCAGGAAGAGAGGCTTATCCTGGAGATGTATTTTATCTTCACTCAAGATTATTAGAAAGAGCCGCTAGGGTAAATGCAGCTTATGTTGAAAAAGCGACCAATGGAAGAGTTAAAGGTAAAACAGGCTCATTAACAGCCTTGCCAATTATTGAAACCCAAGCAGGAGATGTTTCAGCTTTTGTGCCAACCAATGTTATCTCTATTACAGACGGCCAGATATTCTTAGAAACCGATTTATTTAACTCAGGTGTAAGACCGGCGATTAATCCAGGGATTTCTGTTTCAAGGGTTGGTGGAGCAGCGCAAACCAAGATAATGAAAAAACTCAGCGGGGGAGTTAGAACTGCGTTGGCCCAGTACAGAGAGCTTGCAGCTTTCTCACAGTTTGCATCGGACTTAGATGCGGCGACCAAAGCTCAGCTCGCAAGAGGACAAAGAATCACAGAGCTCATGAAACAAAAGCAATATGCGCCCATGAGTGTTGCACAACAATCGCTCAGCATATTTGCTGCAGACAGAGGTTTTATGGACGACGTCCCAGTAGAAAAAGTAGGGAGTTTTGAAGAGGCCCTGCATAGCTTCTTTACTTCTGAAAAAGCAGACCTAGAGAAAAAAATTAATGATACAGGTGATTGGAACGATGACATTGAAAAGCAATTCACAGACGTGGTTGAGCAGTTCAAAAAAACACAAACGTTTTAATTTAGATAAATAATGGCAAACACCAAAGAAGTTAGAAAACAAATTGCGAGCATTAAAAGCACGCAAAAAATTACTTCGGCTATGGAAATGGTTGCTGCCAGTAAAATTAGAAAAACCCAAGGCGAAATGCAGTTGGGCAGACCTTATTCTGAAAAGATTAAAGAGGTTATTTCTCACATCGCAACATCTAGCTCAGAGTATTCCCATCCTTTTTACGAAAGCAGAGCGGCTAAAAAAGCTTGCTTTATAGTTGTGAGCTCAGATAAGGGTTTGTGCGGGGGCCTAAACATCAACCTTTTTAAAAGTGTGATTCACAAAGCAGCAGATCTTAACGCCCAAGGTGTTGAGCCTAGCTTTGCTTTAATTGGCGTCAAAGCAGCCAGCTTTTTTAAGGCTGTGGGTGGAAATGTGGTCGCTAAAGTTCAAAAACTTGGAGATAAGCCTGATCCAGATATGTTAATTGGCCTCACCAAAACAGTGCTTGATCTTCACAAAGACAAAGAGATTGATGAGGTTTATCTTTGCAGCAACAAATTTATAAACACCATGACCCAACAGCCCATGGTTCAACAACTAATTCCTTTGCCGGCCATAATTGATGATGGGTCAACCTCAACTCACTGGGATTATATTTATGAGCCCGAGGCAAAAGAGTTGCTGGAAGGATTGATGACGCGGTATATCGAGTCTCTCATCTATCATGCGGTGGTTGAAAATAATGCCTGCGAACAAGCAGCAAAGATGCTGGCAATGAAAAATGCTACGGATAACGCAGGGGATTTGATCAAAGAATTAGAACTTTTATATAACAATGTAAGGCAAGCAGCAATTACCCAGGAATTATCTGAGATAGTTGGCGGCGCGGCAGCGGTTTAAGGAGAAAAAAATGACCAATGGTTTAATAACACAAATTATCGGAGCGGTTATAGATGTTGAGTTTGAAAAAACCAATATCCCCAAAATTTATGAGGCACTTGTCATCTCAGACACCGGAACGGTATTGGAGGTCCAACAACAACTTGGAGATGGAATTGTTAGAACTATTGCCATGGGCATCACCGAGGGCCTTAAAAGAGGCCTGGTTGTGACCAGAACCAATGCGCCTATTTCAGTTCCCGTGGGAGAAAAAACGCTTGGCAGAATCATGGATGTTTTAGGGAATCCCATTGATGACCGCGGACCTATTGGCGCAGAGACAACCATGCCCATTCACAGGAAGCCTCCTAGCTACACAGACCAATCACTTTCCGATGAGTTGCTAGAAACAGGCATTAAAGTTATCGACTTAATTTGTCCTTTTGCCAAAGGTGGAAAGGTGGGTTTATTTGGTGGAGCTGGTGTTGGAAAAACTGTCAACATGATGGAGCTTATTAATAATATTGCCACAGAGCATTCAGGTCTTTCTGTGTTTGCGGGTGTTGGAGAGCGAACAAGAGAGGGGAATGATTTCTATTATGAGATGCAGGAATCAGGCGTTGTGAATATAGAAAAACCAAGTGAGTCAAAGGTGGCTATGGTTTACGGACAGATGAATGAGCCTCCTGGAAACAGATTAAGGGTTGCCTTGACCGGCCTAACAATGGCGGAAAAATTTAGAGACGAAGGAAGAGATGTGTTGTTATTTATTGATAATATTTATCGATACACACTTGCTGGGGTAGAAGTATCTGCGCTGCTAGGGAGAATGCCATCAGCTGTGGGCTATCAGCCTACACTTGCTGAAGAAATGGGCGCGCTGCAAGAAAGAATCACCTCAACGAATGACGGCTCTATTACCTCTATTCAAGCTGTGTATGTTCCAGCTGATGACCTAACAGACCCATCTCCAGCAACAACGTTTGCTCATTTGGATGCAACTGTTGTTTTATCAAGACAAATTGCTGAGCTTGGAATTTACCCCGCAGTGGACCCATTAGATTCAACCAGCCGTCAGTTAGATCCGCTGATTGTTGGTGAAGAGCATTACAATGTTGCCCAGGGCGTCCAAGGTGTATTGCAGAAGTACAAAGAGCTTAAAGATATTATTGCAATTTTAGGTATGGATGAGCTATCTGAGGAAGATAAATTAGCTGTTTCTAGGGCCAGAAAAGTGGAAAGATTTTTATCACAACCCTTTACAGTCGCAGAGGTCTTTACAGGCTCCCCGGGGAAATACGTAAAACTAGAAGACACCATTAAATCATTCAAAGGGATTTTAGCGGGGGATTATGATGATCTTCCTGAGCAGGCTTTTTATATGGTCGGGACCATTGAAGAAGCAGTGGAAAAAGCTAAAACCTTATAGTTTATAAATCATGCCTACTATTAAAGTCAGCATTGTTTCATCTAGCGAAGAAATTTATTCTGGCGAAGGCACCATGGTTTTTGCAACAGGCTCGCTTGGAGAAATTGGCATTGCTCCAGGGCACACACCTCTTCTCACAGGCTTAGCCCCAGGACCGGTTAGAATTCAAAACGGAGACGAGGAGCAAACCTTTTTTTGCTCAGGCGGCTTTGTTGAAATTCAACCAGACTTGGTAACTTTTTTATCTGATCGCGCAGAAAGAGCTGACTCCATGGATGAGGCAGAGGCGATCAAAGCGCAAGAGCAAGCTGAAAAAAATATGCACGACCAACAGTCCACACTAGACTACACCAAGGCCGCCGCTCAATTAGCAGAAGCAGCCGCAAGAATTAAAACCATTCAAAAATTAAGAAAAAACAAGTAAGGTACTTGTATCAAGTTTAATTTTATTTCGCTTTGAAACTTCACACCATCATCCTTGCAGCAGGCAAAGGAACTCGCATGAACAGCAACCTTCCCAAGGTATTGCAGCCTTTGGGTGGATCAACCCTTATTTCCCATGTGATACACACCGCCCAAAAAATCAGCGATGATATAACGGTGGTGGTAGGCCATCAAAAGGACATTCTCAAAACATACATTGAAAACCATCATCCTTTGGTCAACTCAGCAGATCAAAATGAACAGCTGGGCACAGGGCACGCCGTAAAAACAGCGGCTCATTTAATTACACCCAGCCAAAAAGTATTAATTTTATATGGTGATGTGCCTTTAATTTCTGAGGCCACGATACATAAATTAATTTTTGAGGGAGATCAATGTTGTTTATTGTCCATGGTCCTAAGCGATCCAACCGGCTATGGCAGAGTAATTAAAAATACCTCAGGCCATGCTGTAAAAATTACTGAGCAGAAAGATGCCTCAGAGGAAGAGCAGAAAATAAGCGAAGTATTTACCGGAACCATGTTGGTTGATGGCGAGTTGTTAGTAGATGCCTTAGAGGGCCTTGAGAACAATAACGCAGCCTCTGAATACTACCTCACCGATATTGTAGAGATACTTTCAACAAAAGGAGTTAAAATAAACTGTATTCAAGCAAACCCACAAGAGGTTATTGGGGTAAACAACAAAAAAGAGCTACACCACGTCGAATCTATTTTAAGAACCATGAACGCAGAAAAACTTTTAGACCAAGGCATTACACTAACAGACGCCACCCGTGTGGACCTTCGCGGCCAACTAAATGCAGGCAAAGATTGCAGCATTGATGTGAATGTTATTATTGAAGGCACCGTAACTTTGGGTGAAAACGTCACCATTAAATCAAATGTTATTCTCAAAAATGTCTCTATTGGCGACAACACAGTGATCGAACCCTTTTCTCACTTGGTCTCAGCAAGGGTTGGATCAAACTGCAGCATTGGACCCTACGCAAGATTAAGAGAAGGCTCTGATATTGGAAACAATGCCAAAATAGGCAATTTTGTAGAAACAAAAAACACAAAACTCGGCGAAGGCGCAAAAGCCAATCATCTCGCTTACCTTGGAGATGCAGACATTGGAGCCAATGCTAATATTGGGGCCGGCACCATTACCTGTAACTACGATGGGGTCAACAAGTTCCAAACAACCGTTGGAGACAACAGCTTTATTGGCAGCAATTCTTCATTGGTTGCCCCAGTGAATATTGGCAAGGGAGCTTACGTTGGCGCAGGCTCTGTCATCACCAAAGATGTTCCAGATGATGCCCTTGCTGTTGGCAGAGGCAAACAAGTGATCAAAGAAGACTGGGCAAAAAACAAAAAATAATATGTGTGGAATTATAGGCGCGGCCTCATCTCGCAACGTTGGCAAGTTACTGGTTCAAGGTCTTCACAAAATGGAGTACCGCGGCTATGACTCTGCCGGTATCGCCCTTCACCAAAAAGATAGTATTTACAGCTTAAGAAGCCTTGGAAAGGTCAGTCTTTTAGAAGCCGGTATGATTCAAGAGCGCCCAAAAAGTAAGCTAGGCATTGCCCACACAAGATGGGCCACTCACGGCAAGCCCTCTGAAGCAAACGCCCACCCCCATACATCTTCCGAGCAAGTACACATTGTCCACAACGGGATTATTGAAAACTACTTAGAGCTCAGAGAGAAACTGACTGCTGCAGGCTATGCATTTACATCAGAAACAGACTCAGAGGTCATAGCTCATTTATTACATCAACACCTCAAAGCGTCCGAAGATCTATTGGATGCCATGCATTCAACAATCACAGAGCTTGACGGGGCCTATGCTATTGCGGCCATTCATCTGAACGATAAAGATAGATTAATCGTCGCTCGAAACAAAAGCCCACTATTGATCGGTGTGGGCATTGAGGAAAACTTTGCAGCTTCAGATCCTTTGGCGTTATCCCAACTAACCAATAAGTTTGTCTTCTTAGAGGATGGGGATGTTGCTGAGAT
>ERZ891134.501-NODE-501-length-32622-cov-7.408082_pt1 | contig 32622 bp, 35 predicted proteins | sample MGYA00520888_ERZ891134 | MGnify/ENA primary metagenome ERZ891134 (study PRJEB32303, sample SAMEA104408692) | aquatic metagenome | biome: Brackish water; feature: Coastal; material: water | place: Baltic Sea | collected 2014-10-23 | depth 10 m ... | reverse complement strand
TGTTGGCAATCGCTCGAACACAACGACCAATGCCCTTGCTGGCTGTTTTGTGCATTTTGTTGCTCAAAAATGGCTCAAAAGCGACGCAAGAGTGACAGCCCTGTAACGCTGCTTTGTAGCGCTAAAACCCATACCGCAGAAACCTGGTGGACTTCCGGTCTGCAAAGCTCCAGGGATGACAGCCGATCGGTCGATGCTGACCTCGCCAGATGACGTGACAACCCCAAAGCAGCGCCGAAAGCGAAAGCGATCGCCCATCGAACGGTTGATCCGCTGGGGCCCTTGGCATTACCGCTTTTGGCGAGAAATTGCACGATGGTGTTACGAGCAATCTCTGCACAACCCTGCCGTTGTCGACGCAGCTCTGGGTTTTTCTGCCCACCGCGAACTTCTAGAGAACTACGACGCCATTCGTCGAGAAACCTTGGAGATCGCGCTCTCTGGTCGGCTGCCGGCAAACCACGAGATCATGGAGCAGCAACGCACCCTTTACGAATTTGATCGCAAAGCTTGGGGAATGCTGCCACTACGGGGCTACGGCTACAACTACCCGGCCAATCAAGACCTCATCCCAACGCTCAAATTCTTTTTAAAACGGCACCCCGATGTGGTGTCTGCTGCCGTAAGCCTGTTCCCACCTGGAAAAATATTGCGGCCACACAAAGGACCGTTCAAAGGAGTGTGGCGTTTTCACCTTCCCCTGTATGTGGAAACGCTTGAGAACAAAACAACATCCTGTGAACTGATGATCGATGGAGTCACGTATTACCTCCAGGAAGGCGAGGGATTCCTCTGGGACGACACGTTTCTCCACTCCGCGGTCAATCGTTCTGAACAACCGCGGGTGGTTCTGTTATTTGATGTCTTCCGGCATGACCAGCCGTTTTGGTTAGTCGGCATGAGTTGGGTCTTCCTCTGGGTCGCCCAAATTTGGCAACACCTTCAAAACATGCGCGAGCGTGCCCTATTGCGATGACCAACCTTGAGGGACTCATCCAACAACACCAGCTCAAACGCCATCCAGAGGGAGGTTGGTATCGAGAACTGCATCGCAGCACAGCGCTGGTCCAAAGGCCTGATGCGGCGATACGCCCTGGTTTAACCGCCATTTTGTTCCTTTTACCGAAAGACGAAATCAGTTGCTGGCATCGGGTAGGCGGCGCTGATGAAGCATGGACCCATATCGATGGCGCTGATCTCAACCTGTTCCAATGCAAGCCAGATGGATCAGGACTGCAGAAGACCAGGCTGAACAGGAACAATCCACTCCATGTGGTGCCTGGTGGATGCTGGCAGGCAGCTCGATGCGACGGCTCCTACGCCTTGGTGAGCTGCTGCGTCGGTCCAGGTTTCGACTTCGCCGACTTTGAAATGTTGCGGCAACAGTTGGAATCGAAACGCCCGGTGTTGCCCCATCCAGAACTGATCTGAGGCCGTCACAAGGTGAGCGGAGCAGTCGACGGCTTCGTAGCCTCTATTTGACCGACTATCAGCCATGGGCAGCAGCTTCGGCGATCTCTTCCGCATCAGCACCTTCGGTGAATCCCATGGCGGAGGCGTTGGTGTGATTGTGGAGGGCTGCCCTCCAAGGCTGGAACTGGATTTAGACGAAATCCAAGCAGAACTCAACCGTCGCAAACCAGGACAAAGCCACATCACCACCCCACGAAAAGAAGCCGATCAGGTGGAGATTCTGAGTGGCTTGCTGGACGGAAAAACCACCCTGGGCACCCCCATTGCCATGTTGGTGCGCAATAAAGATCAGCGACCGGGGGATTACTCGGACATGGCCGTGGCCTTTCGCCCCTCCCATGCAGATGCCACCTATCAATCCAAATACGGCATCCAAGCCCGTAGCGGTGGCGGACGAGCATCAGCCCGAGAAACGATTGGCAGAGTGGCGGCTGGCGCCATTGCCAAACAACTTTTGCGTAAAGCAGCCGGAACTGAAATCCTGGCGTGGGTGAAGCGGATTCACTCAATCGAAGCCCATGGCATCGACCCATCCACAGTTTCGATGGATGACATCGAGGCCAATATTGTGCGCTGCCCAGATGCAGCCGTAGCCAGCCAGATGATCGAGCGCATTGAAACGATTGGTCGAGACGGTGATTCCTGCGGTGGGGTGATCGAGTGCGTTGTCAGGAGCCCTGCCATGGGCCTCGGGATGCCGGTCTTCGACAAATTGGAAGCCGATCTCGCCAAGGCGGTGATGTCCCTACCTGCCACGAAGGGATTTGAGATCGGCTCAGGTTTTGGAGGAACGCTCTTGAAAGGCAGCGAACACAATGACGCCTTCATTCCAGGAGACGATGGTCGCTTGCATACCGCAACGAACAACTCTGGAGGCATCCAAGGCGGGATCAGCAACGGGGAACCAATCGTGCTCAGGGTTGGATTCAAGCCAACCGCCACCATTCGCAAAGAACAGCAGACCATCGACTCTGACGGCAACCCCACAACTCTGGCCGCCAAAGGACGACACGACCCCTGCGTACTGCCTCGGGCCGTACCCATGGTTGAAGCGATGGTGGCCCTGACGTTGGCAGATCATCTGCTCAGGCAACAGGGCCAGTGCAGCCTTTGGTGAAGCTCAGCCAGCCTTCAGCGCAGCCGCTTGATCGCGCGTGGCTGAAGACAATTCAGCCGCTGATTTAGACGAGGCACGCGTCCGCGTTCGACGCGCAGGTTTCTTGGCAGCGAGCTTCTTGGTAACTGTCTTTCGCGAACGAGAGGCAGTCGAACGGCTGCGATGACTCAGCACTAACGCCCATTCCTCGTCGGTGAGGGTGGAGGGTTTACTGCCATGGGCATAAGCCAACTTGGCGGCTTTCTCGATGTCTTTGATCAAGTTTGTCCAGGACGTGGCAAACCTTTTATCCGACTGAGATTTCGCGCCACTCTCGACAAGAGTTTCGACAACTCCTGCCGCAGTGACCTTTTTGCGGCGGCGGTTGAAAATTTCTTTCTGAAGCTGAGCAATCAGAGCATCAGCTTTATCGCTGAGCTTGATAGTGATCTGCGACATCACGCAATGCATCGACTATCTCATCTGTAGCATTCCGGACTAACTGCGACTGCCCAGGTGGCTTCAAGCTGGAGTCGACGACCGGTTTAGCCAGCCAAGCAGCACGGGATCGACGCCGTGATCGCCGATAGCTTGACGCCCAAGAGCAATGGCGTCGTGGCCTGCACCAAGCCAAGCCGAGAGATCGATCGTCGTAAGGCCACCTGCGGCTATCACAAAAGGCAACGGCCCCAGGGGAGCCTCAAGCCTTTTCCAATACGCAACGCCAACCGTTGCAGCCGGGAACAACTTGACGAGGCGACAGCCAAATGCAGTGGTCTGTTGGACTTCAGTCGGACTTAAGACTCCTGGAATGAGCAGCTGTCCCAGATCCCGCGCCGCACCCACTAACGCAGGGTCCCAACAGGGAGCCATTGCATAGGCAAGATCAAGAGACTGCAAGTCGTCAAGAGCCTCGATCGCCACAACCGAAGCAGCTCCCAGAGCAAAGCGAGGGCAGCACTCTTGGATCTCTTGCACAAAACGACGCCAACCCGCGTGTGAGCTCCAGGCCACCTCAAGGTGACGAAGGCCTGCTTCATGCAGATCCTTCAGTTGATCGAGGAGACGTTGGCAGCTCAAAGGATCATCCAACTGTGGACGAACCACCAATAAAAAAGGCTGACACCGCAGGGAGGCAATCAATGCCTCCTGCCGCGCCAGCCAGATGGAATGGTCGGAATCAGACGTATTCAGCAACCCGTACGTCTCGTTTGATCAAGAGCTCTTGAAGCTCTTCGGCGTCAACAGTTTCCTGCTCGATCAACATCCCCGCAAGCTCATCAAGAACATTGCGGTTATCAACCAAAACCTTGGTGGCACGCTTGTAGGCGACGTCAACAAGTTCAGAAACCTCCTGATCGATGGTGGCAGCGGTCTCCTCTGAGAAATCCCGTTCAGCAGCGATATCTCGACCCAGGAACATGCCTCCTTGCGCACGGCCCAAGGCCACTGGTCCAAGCACATCACTCATGCCAAAGCGCGTGATCATCTGACGTGCAGTGGAGGCCACCTGTTGAAGGTCGTTCGAGGCACCTGTTGTGACTTCGTCTTCCCCGTAGACGATCTCTTCGGCAACACGCCCCCCTAGGGCAACCGCCATTTGATTTTGGAGATAAGCGCGTGAATACAAACCCGATTCCATCCGTTCTTCACTTGGGGTGAAGAAGGTGAGACCACCTGCGTTACCCCTAGGAATGATCGAAATCTTTTGCACGGGGTCGTAATCGGGCATCAGAGCACCGACCAAGGCATGACCCGCCTCGTGATAAGCCACCAAACGAGCACGGCGTTCACTCATCACGCGGTCCTTTTTCTCAGGACCAGCCATGACGCGCTCGATCGCATCACTGATTTCGTCGTTGCTGACTTCAGTCAACTCACGGCGGGCTGCCAAAATTGCGGCCTCATTTAAGAGGTTGGCGAGGTCCGCACCGGTGTACCCAGGAGTACGGCGCGCAACTTTGTCCAAGTCCACGTCCTTCGCCAACGTCTTGCCGCGGGCATGAACCCCCAAGATTTGAAGCCGACCGGAATAATCAGGCCGATCGACAGTGACCTGACGATCGAAACGACCTGGGCGCATCAGTGCAGCATCAAGCACATCAGGCCGGTTTGTGGCAGCAACAATGATGATGCCGGTGTTTCCCTCAAAACCATCCATCTCCGTCAAGAGTTGGTTCAGGGTTTGTTCCCGTTCGTCGTTACCACCACCTAGGCCAGCACCCCGTTGGCGTCCGACGGCGTCAATCTCGTCAATGAAAACGATGCAAGGAGCATTCTTTTTCGCCTGTTCGAACAAGTCGCGCACGCGGCTTGCACCAACCCCGACGAACATTTCGACAAATTCTGAGCCGGAGATCGAGAAGAAAGGAGTGCCCGCCTCACCAGCGACTGCTTTGGCAAGAAGGGTCTTGCCGGTTCCTGGAGGGCCAACCAGCAAGACACCCTTAGGAATTTTGGCTCCTACAGCGGTGAAACGGTCAGGGTTTTTAAGGAAATCGACAACCTCTGTGAGTTCGAGCTTGGCGCCTTCGATACCTGCGACATCGCTAAACGTGATTTGCGTTGACGGTTCCATTTGGACCCGCGCTTTGCTCTTACCGAATTGCATGGCGGGATTACCACCACCACCGCCACCCTGGGCACGGCGGAACAAGAAAAACAATCCACCGAGGAGCAAGAGCGGGAAGATCAAACTTCCTGCGGCCTGCTGCCAACCGGGAGTTTGGCGGGACGGCTGTACAGCGATGTCGACGTTGTGTTGAGTCAGCAGACCAAGCAACTCACGATCAGGTGCGAGGTTGACTTGCGCTCTACGACCATCGTTCTCGACAACTTGCGCCGTGCCTTGATCAGGTGCGATCAGCACACGGCTGATTTGATCGTCCTTAACAGCCTCGACAAATTCGCTGTAGCGAATGGTGTTGACCTGGGGCTGATTTCCGCTGCCACCGCCAAAAAAGGCTGGTGCAATCACGACAATTGCCAAGACCAATAGGGCACCAAGCCCGATGTTTCGCCAACGCTTGTTCACAGGTTGCCTCTACAAGATGAAGGAATGTTAACCGGGGTTAGGGATTCAAGAGGAACGAAGCACGTCAACGACGCTCTTGAAGGCAAACCACTCAGGAATCTCCTCGCCACCACGCAGCATCTTGCGGAACTGGGTACCGCTGAGCTTTTTCACGTGGAGGCCACGAGCTTCCGCATGTTCAGCGGTGACGTAGCCCTCTTCCTGTGTGTAGACGAGATTCAAGGACGGAACCGTCTCCATGGTGAGCTCCGGTGCACACTCCTTCGCAAAGTTCTGAGCGTCATAGGGGCCATAAAAATCGTCGCCACTGAGCGATGACTTACAACCGGCCATATCGCGCCCAATGATGAAGTGGGTGCAGCCGTAATTCCGGCGAATGATCATGTGCTGCAGCGCCTCCCGTGGCCCAGCCATGTGCATCGCATAGGGCAGATAAGCCCACCGAATCCGATCATTGTTCACCTCGGCCGCCAGGCGCTCATAGGTTTCAAAACGCACAGCACCTGGAATGTCGTCCTGTTGGGTTGGTCCACAGGTGGGATGCACTAACACCACAGCGTTTTCGCTCACATTTTGTGCGTGTAGAGCCCGAGTGAACAGTTCATAGTGCGCGCGGTGAATGGGGTTGCGGCATTGGAAGGCCACCACGTCTTCGCCATGGGGCAAACCAGAGCGAACTTCAGCCGGGGTTTTGCAGGGGAAAACGCGGTTTGGCAGCTCCAAGCCCTTGAGCGTTCCGCCTAGATAAAAACATTTGCGCTCCATCGCGATCATGCGAACAGCGGGGTGCTCAAGCGATGTTGTGCCGTAACACCCCTGCGCCTCAGACACTTTGTTGGGTTCCCACTTGTCCTCAACCTCAAGGAGAGCAAGCTCTTGACCCTTGTAAGTCAGTAAAAGCTTGTCTCCCACCACCACATCGTTGCGATCGGTGTCCATCACGATTGGCAAACCGAATAGATGGCCTGCCGAAGTGCGATGACCGGATACAACAGCGTCGTAGTCCTCCTGGTGCATGAAGCCACGCAGAGGGGAAAAACCTCCCACCACCAGCAACTCCACGTCACAGGCGTTGCGGTCGGAGCATTCCAACGTTTTGGTTGCTGATGCCTTGAGCGCAGCTTGCTCTGCACTCGGCACCATTAGATCCACAAGTGTGCCGCCATAGGGCGCGATCACTCCGGATCTCTGGGCTGAGGCAGAAGCACTGGCGGTCATAACAACTCACTAAGACCGCGCGATTCTCACAGATGAACGCTGAAACGCACAGCCCCAAAAAAAAAGGGGGGGGCATTCCCCCCCCAATTGCTTGATCAAACCCGGGGATCAAGCTTCTTCTAAGCGCCCATAAAGTTCGCCAGTCACTTTGATATCAACCACTTCACGACCGCCCATATCGGAGTCGGAGGGTTGAATCGCGGTAAAGACTCCAGCGAACTCACCGGTTTCGGGATCCACCTTGGTGATCGACATGCTCATCGTGCCGACTCCATCGATGTAGCGCTTGTTGTTGTCTTTCTCGAGATCTTTCTCATCACCGCCGAGAGCAATCAAACCTTGGGCGTACTGAACACCTGTGGTGAGAGCACGTCCCTTGGGGTCGATGAAGTTGCTCGTGCGATAGCTCGGCGTGCGGTAGGTGCCTTCAAAATCAGTGCTGGTTGTGATCGCCACACCGTCAGCAGTGGCCTTCAAAGACTTGCTCGAGAACGAGAACGGGAATTCTTCGCCGCCAGGAACCAGCACCGTGATCGGCTGAAAGTCGATACCGCCTTTTTCCTGGAACTGAAGGCCAGATTCGGTCACCGTCAGATCGCCGTACACCTCATCGAGGCTTGAGGTGTACCGGGTCAAGATTTTGCCCTCAACAAATTCGGCCTGCTGGCGAATGTTTTTGGGCTCCTCCTTTGCATAAACCTGCACAGGGTGCATGCAGATCCCGCGAAGTTCGTACTTCTGGCCTGCAACTAGCGGAATGGAGCCACGGGCGGAATCGCCAATCGTGGGGCAATCATTGGCTTTACCCGTGTTGCGGATGTCGTCATAAGTGACGTTGGACCCACCACGGTTTGCATCGTTGCCACCGCTGCAAGCCGTAGTGAAAAAGGTGAGGCATAAGGCCAGCACTACTGCCAGCAGGGAACGAATGCGCATGAAAGGAGCCTGACGACTTAACGCTTTAACAACGGCGATGCCGTCGAATCTCGATCTTACAGGGCTTAAAACTCAAGACAGAGCCAGCTTTTGCAGGTCTCAACAACTCGTTTGATTACGACCCTCGACTGAGGCCACCGCAGCGATATGGGACTGATGCATCGCATCGAGAAGCTGGTGAGCCATCGAGAGTTTCGACATCAATGGCATCTCGCGGATCCAGTCATGGCCCAACAACCAACCGCCATTGGCCTGGTCACCGAATCCCTGGCCAAGCCGATCAATAGGATTCACCATCAACAAATCGCACCCCTTTGCAAGGAGCTTGGCCTTGCCCTTGGCGATCAATGCTGCGTCCTCCCCTGCCAAGGCGGCAAAACCAAGAAGCGTCTGTCCGTGGGGCCGACGCCTCGATAGTGCCGCCAACAAATCTGGAACCTGGCTCCAGCCTGTGGCCAGCAACTCGGGCAACTGGTGCTTGGACACCTTGGTTTCTGAGCTCTCCACACGACGTAGATCAGCTACGGCAGCAACCATTGCAATGGCATCCATGGACGGCTGCTGATCAGCAAGCACCCGCTGCATGTCATCAGCCGTGGTTACAGGGATGCAAGCGACCCCCTCGCACCAGGCCTCTGGCACAGAGAGCGGGCCATGAACCAGCTGAACAGTGGCTCCGCGCAAACGCGCGACCTGGGCCAACAAAACCCCCATTTGCCCCGTACTTCGATTGGTGATCACCCTGGCTTGATCAATGGGCTCATGGGTGGCCCCAGCGGTTACCAACAGATGCTTTCCCTCCCAATCACGATCAGCAACGGCACATTCCTTTCCCCGGCTGAACAAGGCTGCCGCGGCCAATTCGATCAACGTTGGATCTGCCATCCGGCCATCCCCGCGCCGATCGCAAGCCAGCAACCCAGACGAGGGCAGAAGCCCAACAAAGCCCGGGAAGGCCTGAACGACATCCCAGTTCTTCTGAACAGCGGGGTGATTCCACATGGCCGTATTCATCGCTGCGGCGACCAAAACAGGCACCTCAGTCGCCAGAAGAACACTGGCCAATAGCCCCTCTCCCGATCCCTGTGACCACCGGCTGAGCGTGCTGGCACTCATCGGAGCAACAACAACCAGCTCTGCCCATTCAGCCAACTCAATGTGCAGTGGTCGGCTTCTGGACGGATCCCATTGATCGCCATCGCAATAACAGGTATGTCGACTCAAACTTGCTAAAGCGACTGCACTCACCAAGCGCTCAGCACTGGGGGTGACCAGACAGCGCACAACAGCACCAGCTTTGACCAGGGCACTCACCAATAACGGTGTTTTCACCGCAGCAATGCTGCCGCTCGCCGCCACGAGCACCTGCCGTCCAACCAACGGACCAGACATTGCATCAGTCCTCATCAAAAGGTTCCTGATCCACAAGGTGGTGATACAGAAGTGTCAATTCAGGCCGATGAATGGCCAAGGCACGCAACAGATGCCAATCCTTCAGGCTGTCGAAGGGAGTGCGGTAATCGTCGTCTTCAAGGCGCCGTGCCAGCTCTGCCGTCGTGTCGTCATCAAATTCTGCGAGCTGTTCCGGAGTAACCATCAGTTTCGGCAAAGCCCCTGGCTTCAGTTTGACGCAATCCCTGACAGCTAGCTTTTGCTGAAGGGGGAATTAGCTCAGCTGGTAGAGCGCTGCGATCGCACCGCAGAGGTCAGGGGTTCGAGTCCCCTATTCTCCACTCAAATGAGACGCCACATTCCCCTCCTGCTGGCGCTCGGCTCTGTAGTCCTACTGAGCACCTTGGCCCGTCCAGCAGCACTGCTGACCTTTACAGCACTAGCTATGGCTTGGGCTGTTGGTCACAAACAAATCCGCCGCCATTAGCCTCTATGGGGTAAAAGGGGGGGAGAGTAAATCCCCCTGTTATCGATGTCGCAGTCGAAACGCGAGCAGGTCGTGAGCCACCTGCGCTACATCCGGCAGGAGCTTCGCGAGATGCACCAAGGAGTCATGGAAGACGGTCTCTTGCCTGAAGCAGGAGAAGTGCGCGGTGTGATGGCACAAATGGAGGCTCTATTGGAGCTTCTGGAGGGCAAATCATCCCGCAAAGCAAAAGCTGAGTCCAAATAGATCCGCCCACAAGCCACTTCACAGCCGATTCCCTCTGGGTTGGCTTCGTTCATTCCATCAAAAAAGCCCGGTATCAGACGTTTTTTTTGATGGGATTGCCGTTTCGTCGGGAATGAAGCCGGTCAAGCGTCTACACCTGAGGTAAACAAGGGGTCGAAACACTGGCCGGATCAGATGAATCCCTGGCTCATTGGCTTCATCTGACTCTGGAGTGTGAATCTTGCGACGGCTCCAATCCACTCGTCTTCAAACCCAATGGGGAGAAGCCATCCATCGTCTTGAGGATTGGACACAAAATCCATGGAGGAGATTGTCCTTACTCGCTATTGCACTGTTCAGTGGCTTTTTGCTGGGTAGTGCCGTCACCTCTGTAGCGGGTGTTCTCTCCCAAATGGATCCCGTGGCTGCGCTCATCGTGGTTCTTGGGACCGAACTCACGATGCGCCGCGTTCGCAGGTCGGGAGCGTCACGAACGCTTTTAGAACAACTTCTCGATCTCAGTCGGATCGGCTTTCTGTATGGGCTCTTTCTTGAGGCGTTCAAGCTGATTTAACGGCGTACAAGTCATGAACACAGACAAATCCAGGGGGGCTACATACCCTTCAGATTGGCTCCTCTGCTGCCATCTATGGCCGGCGATCACTACTTTTTAGAACTCGAACCGCCTGCAGAGCGGCTTCGCCATGCGCCCCATGTGGTGATTGTTGGTGGCGGATTTGCTGGAATTCAGGCCTGTCGAGCCTTGGCTCAATCAGAGGTGCGCATCACCCTGATCGACAAACGCAACTTCAATTTATTTCAGCCGTTGCTTTATCAAGTGGCAACGGGATTGGTCGCCAGCGGCGACATTGCAACACCCCTACGCGAGCTCGTGGGGAAGCAACCAAACGTGCAAATCCTGCTCGGCGAAGTCACCCAATTGATCCCGGCTGAACACCAAATCGTGTTCAACGGAAAAACATTCAGTTACGACCATCTCGTACTCGCCACAGGCTCCGGCAGCAGCTTTTTCGGGAAAGACAACTGGCGCACTTTTGCGCCACCGATGAAAATCCTCGAGCACGCCGAAGAAATCCGCAGACGCCTGCTCATGGCGATGGAGCAAGCGGAACAAACTCCCGACCCCGAAGCGCGGCAATTTCTTCAAACCGTTGTTGTGATCGGCAGTGGTCCGAGCGGCTGCGAGATGGCGGGAGCCGCCTCTCGAATGCTGCGATGGTCCCTAAAAGATGCCTACCAACAGCTGGATCCAACAAAGACCCGAATTCTTTTGATTGATCCAGGCGAAACGGTGCTGCGAAGCATGCCTGAGGAGCTCTCCAAACAAGCACTACAAGCCCTGCAAAAGGCGGGAGTGGACTTCCTTCAGCAGAGTCGTGTGAAAAGTATGCGCCCAGGCGAAGTGGTGGTAAGCACTCCTGATGGAGAGCAATGCATTCGCGCCGCCACCGTGATCTGGACCGCAGGTGTCCGTGCCTCACACCTTGGTCATGCCTTGGAAGCCGCAACAGGATGCAGCGTCGATCGCGGCGGACGTGTTGTGGTGGAATCTGACTTTTCCATTGCCAGCCATCCCGAGATTCGCATCGCTGGTGATCTCTGCAGCTACAGCCACACCAAAGATGGCCAACCCCTGCCTGGCATGGCAGCGCCTGCCAAACAAGCGGGCAGCTTTATTGGCAAGGACATTGCAGCTGTGGTGGCCGGTCATCCACGCCCAAAATTTCAATATTTAGATCTCGGGAGCATGGCCATTGTCGATGGGTCCAGCGCCGTTGCCGACTTGCGAGGGCTCAAGTTCTCAGGCCTAATCGGAGTGCTGCTTTGGGCTGGAGTGCATCTAGGGCTTATCCACGACATGCAACAACGGGTCTCCCTCGCCACGAAGTGGATTTTTAGCCTGTTAACCCGGCAGCGGGCATCCATGTTGCTAACGGGCATGCCCAGCCAGCACATGGCTCTCAATGCAGCTGACGCACACTTTCCGATGCGGAGCGGTGAAGGGCCTTCGATTGCTTCCCCAGATGCGGCCTTGCAAGCAGCCATGGAGTACTACTCCAAGGAAATCTCAGGACTATCGAACACTCAGAAGTCGAACACTCAAGAGCTGATCGACACCAAAGAGGATTCCGCAGCGGACTCAGCTGCAGCCATCAAATAGAGCAACGCCATCCGGACAGGGACCCCATTCCTCACTTGCTCTTCCACGAGGCAAATGGATGGGTCATCCAACAACCGACTCGTCATCTCGACACCACGGTTGACGGGTCCAGGATGAAGGACGGGAACCTGCCGCCCACATAACTGAAGCCGCGCATGGCTCAAGCCATAGTCCCGGTGGTAGCGCTCAAGACTGGTTAATAACTGCTGTGTCATGCGTTCCTTCTGGAGTCGCAGTGTCATCACAGCATCTGCACCAGGTAGAGCTTGTTCAAGACGGCGTTCAACGGTGACCCTGCCTCGTTGAGCAACGGGATCGCAGGACAGCCCAGGCGGAGGGGCATCAACAAACGCAGCAAAGTCCTCTGGCAACAAACTTCTGGGTCCACAGAGCACCACATCTGCGCCACAGCCAGTGAGTGCCCAGAGATTGGAGCGGGCCACACGAGAATGCAGGATGTCTCCAACAATCACGATTTTTTTACCAGCTAAGGCTTGAGGTGTTGGCTTCTGTGCATCGAAGTGACGGGCGAGGGTGAGCAGATCCAACAGCCCCTGACTCGGATGGCTGTGGAGACCATCTCCCCCATTCAGCACCACGGTGCGCTCCCCGAGCCGATCCAAATCAGCGGCGAGTTGCTGGGGAACGGATGTGGAGCGATGACGAACCACCAGCACGTCAGCGCCCATGGCGACGTAGGTGCGGGCTGTGTCCAAAACGCTTTCCCCCTTACTCAGCGAACTACTGGAGGGAGAAAAACTCATGACATCGGCTGAAAGACGCTTTGCGGCCAACTCGAAACTGCTGCGCGTGCGAGTGCTGGGCTCAAAAAACAGCGTGGCCACAAGACGTCCTTGCAGCGCCGGCAACTTGCGAACACCCGTGACCGGAAGGGATCGAAACCGTTGAGCCAGTTCAAGGATCGAGGCAAAATCATCCCGAGAGAATGAGGCCAGATCAAGAATGTGACGGTGGTGCCAACCGCTCATACCGACCCCTCGTCACACGGTGACCAAGCCTGATCAAAGGACGGCTGGCGATCCCCCAAGGCACGACGACTAATACTGCGACTCGGCTGCAAATACCAACGCCAGGGGAGCTCTTGTCCCTGAGAGATTCCAATTCGCGTCGTGGTCACAAGCACGGGGCTGGCGAGGGATGCTGGCCTAGGCGCCAACCACACGTCATGTTCGCCCGTTACGGGACAACTGTCATCTCCCCGATCAAGACCAAAACGCCGAGCAAGAAGCCCTGGACCAGCGGCCACTCGCTCTGACTCACCTGGAATCGCGATCGCCCGAAGCAAAACACCGTTGGCCCAATCAGAGCGATCCGTCACCACATTCACGCAGTGGTGAATGCCGTAGCTCACATACACGTAGAAACGCCCTGGTTCTCCAAACAGCGTTTCATTGCTTGGCGTACGGCGGCGGTAGCCGTGGCAGGCAGGCTCATCCTGTGAATACGCCTCCGTTTCAACAATCACGCCCCAGAGCAAGCTGCCGTCGTCCTGACGTTTCACCAGCAGGCAGCCGATGAGATCTGGGGCGACTAGCTCTGCAGGGCGGGCGAAGAACAGTTGGGGGAAAGCTTGTGTGATGTCGTTGTGGTCGACGAAGCAGAATCCAACTTGTCTACGTTTGAAAGTAGACATCTGTGCAAAGGGGAAGTCAGCACAAAGGTTGGGGCAAAGTTTTTTAGAAGAACACAATGGTGTTGGGTCGAGCAGCCATTCAGCCGAGACGCCCCTTTGAACTCTCCGAGAGCATGACCGCCTCAACCAATAACGCTTCCAAAAATATTCAAGCCAGGCGAGACAGCATTTTCTTAGTGCTGGCAGGGCTCTTTTTAGGAACACTAGGAATGCTCAACATTCTTGGTTTAACGCGCTTTCTACAACTGGGACACATCGGGACTTGGCCGATCGTCGTTGCCGTTGGTGCGCTCCCATACCCCATCACATTTCTGTGCACTGACCTAATCAGTGAGTTGTGGGGGGAAGAGAAAGCCAACCAGTTGGTGTGGGTGGGGTTACTGCTCAATGGCTGGGTGGTGTTCATCCTCTGGCTTGGAGGCTTACTGCCGGGCTTACCAGGCAGCGACGACAGCACCTTTCGCACTATTCAAGAACTCAGCTTTGGGGCAATCGGGGCCTCCATGGCGGCCTACCTCACAGCCCAATTCATTGATGTGCGCCTGTTCCATTTTTGGAAACACCTCACCAATGGCAAAGCCCTTTGGCTCCGCAACAACGGGTCCACGCTGGTCAGTCAACTCGTGGATACAACAGCTGTGGTTTTAATCAGCCATTACGGCGCCCACATACTGCCCATCAACACGGATCATCCACTCGTTCCACAACTGGGCAGCTTCATCGTGGGCGGATATTTATTCAAGGTGTTGGCGGCCCTTGCCGACACCTTGCCATTCATCTGGCTCACGGGATGGCTGCGTCGCTGGCTCGACATCCCTGGAGACGGAGTCGAGCTATCCACGCCATCCGTCAATGATCGGCAAGTCACCACGGAAGCGCAGTGAACTCCTGCAGTGCCACCACTGAAGCGCCAAGCTGTTTGCAACAGAACAAGACCACCATGGATGCCGCTCTTTCCGGCTTCAATCTCGGAACAGTGCTCGTGGCCAGCATTGTGCTGTTCCCATTGGCCTGCCTGTTCTTCGGCACCAAAGGTGGTTACTACAACACTGATAAGTACGACGGCAATGGCACTGCCCACTAGCTGCACTCAAGGTTGAACCACCCGACCGATCAACACGCCCCCGCCCTTTGAGATGCCTGTCGTGCTTCCCAACCCAGCTGAAAGCACGGAAGACATTCGCCTAGCACTGCGAAGTTGGCCTGAAGTGGAAACGTATCTCCAATCCTGCAAAGGCGTGATCATTCCGCTGGGATCCACAGAGCAACACGGCCCAACGGGAGCCATCGGCACCGATGCTCTTACGGCTGAAGCCATTGCCCTCGAGGTCGGCCGTCGCACAGGTGTCCTGGTGACACCCGCCCAAGCTTTTGGCATGGCAGAACATCACCTGGGCTTTGCCGGAACGATGAGCCTGCAACCCGCCACCCTGCTTGCGGTGATGCAAGACCTCATCTTGTCGTTAGCGCGCCATGGCTTTGAACGGGTGTTCGTGATTAATGGCCACGGTGGAAACATCGCGACGACCAAAGCCGCCTTTGCCCAAGCCCACGGAACGGCTGCAAGCCGCGGCCTCCCTGCTTCTCCTCATCTGCGCTGTCGTCTCTCCAATTGGTTTATGGCGGGCCCAGTGATGCGGCAAGCCCGCGATCTTTATGGCAATAAAGAAGGTCATCACGCCACACCCAGCGAGATCGCCGTCACGCTTCAGATCGAACCCAGCTTGCAGAGCAAACAGCGTGCCTTGGAGGATCCAGCGCCTGCTGGACCCATCCATGGTCCTGATGACTTTCGTCGCCGCCATCCCGATGGCCGCATGGGATCCCATCCATCGCTAGCAACAGCAGACCATGGGGCGGACATCATCGAGACAGCTGCCACCGCGTTGAGCGAAGATCTTCGTAGCTTCCTCAGCGACCCATGAGCCATATCTCCGCCGATGACGTCCGCAAGGTCGCCAAATTGGCTCGCCTCAATCTTCCGGAAGACAAGATCACCACCTACACAGAGCAACTGGAATCGATCCTGGGCTACGTCAGCCAACTCGAGCAGGTCGACACCACAGGAGTACCCGAAACCACACGGGCTGTAGAGGTCACCAATGTGACTCGAAAAGATGGAGTTGATCCAACGCCTGTGCGTGAAGAGATTCTCAACCAGGCGCCTCAGAGAGAGGGAGATTTCTTTCGTGTTCCGAAAATCCTGGCAGATTGATTAACTAAAACGATTTCCAGCGTTTTGCTTCAGTTTTGATAGCGATGGTATCGACAAATGTGAGCCAGCCACGCTGCATCCGCCGCGCTGGAAAAACCTTTGCAACCCGACGCATCTTTCCTCGACGACGTTTATGACTTCTGACACCCACCAGGATGTCGTACAAAAAATTATATCCATCACGACGTGTCTCGAAAATACCCAAACGTTGAGGAGAGCCTTTGGAATCGAGAAGTGATTTGGTGGCCTCATAGGCTGGCTTGTATTCAAACCATGGAATAGAGGGCCAAAGATGATGAACAAGATGATAATTCTGTCCCATAATCAACCAATTCATTAATTGACCTGGATAAATCCTCGCATTGGTCCAGCGATTGCGAGATGTAAACGGTCGGTGGGGTAAGTAATCAAAGAAAAGCCCAAGAGTGACGCCCACCATTAGTGCTGGAGCAAACCAGCAATTAAAAACAAACGGTAGAAAGTCAAATCGAACTGCAGCTAAAACGATCACTAAAAAGACGCTGCGTTCAAAACCCCACTGCATTAGCTCCCAACGCTTCCAAAGGCGACGCTGAAAAAAGAACCATTCGTGGTAGAAAAAACGAGGTGCAATGAGCCACAGCGGGCCAAAAGTACTAACGATGTGATCTGGATCGTTGTGGGGATCATTCACGTGAGAATGATGCTCAAGATGGACCCTTGTAAAAACAGGGAAACTAAAGCCCAATAACAATGCAGAGCCATGGCCCATAAGTTGGTTAATCCAACGTTTCGGATGGGCAGCGTTGTGACAGGCATCGTGGATCACCGTGCCTTCTAGATGCAGTGCCAAAAATCCAGTACACAGCAATACGGGCAACGGCCAACCCCCTAAAAACCAGCCCCAAACCGTTAGAGCAGCAAGGGCATACCCACCAAAAAACAAACCCACAGTGGGATTCCAAGCAGAAGGCGGATCAACAAATTCGCGAGGAACAGATCGATACCCAGCTCCGGCCAGACGATTTGCCTGTTGTTGAGCAGGGGTCTGGGTCATCCGGTCGGCAGGCAACTCATCAAAATTTCCTTCGACAACACCGTAGTTAAGAAATGCCCACCGCGAGACTTGAACTCGCACAACCGAAGTCACTGGTACCTAAAACCAGCGCGTCTACCAATTCCGCCAGGTGGGCAATGCACACACTTTAAAGATCGCCGCACAATGGGGGAAGCGATTCGCATCGTCGAACCATGCTCGCAACCCTCAGCGGTGACATTTGCCTGCTGTTCGGCCTCGCCTTGCTCCTACTACCACTGCTCGCAGTCGAGCTAAGTCGTCCTCGAGACGGAGTATGGGGAGCGGTTGTACTGATCCTTGGCCTAGTGCTGGTCACCAGCAGCGACCGGATGCGGGGAGCCCCCATGCTGGCCGTGCTTTGTGGCAGCCTCTTGATCAGCCGCCTCAGTGCCGAAGTAGGCCAAGCCAGGTGGCGGGCTTTGAGTGAAGAAGAACAAAAAAAACTTGGATCGCCAGACCACTGGCTCAACAACCTGCAGCAACTTGGCTCCGCTGTGGCAAGCCTGGGGGAAGGCCTCACAGGAATCGTCAAACAACTCAAACCAGCAGGAAAATCAGGAGTTACCTCAAAAAAGTGGGTTCGTCCCGAGCCAGAACCCTCCAACACTGCTGAATCTGAGCCTGAACTCAGCACGTCCACTGAAGCCAAGCCCGAATCAACTCCTGAAACCACACCGGCCACAAGCGCACCGGAGAGTGAAGGCGAAGCCCGATAATTCCCCAATCAGACCAGAGAGCCTGTGAGTAAGGAAACACGCGGTGCCGCTGAGGAACGTCCCTCGTACAAAAACACTCTCAACTTGCTGCAAACCAGCTTTGGGATGCGTGCCAATGCCGTAACCCGGGAGCCAGAACTCCAAAGCTTTTGGGCGGATCACGGTATTGATTTCAAGCTTGGCTTAACCAACAAAGGACCGACCTTCACCCTCCACGACGGGCCGCCCTACGCCAATGGCGCCTTGCACATGGGCCATGCGCTCAACAAGGTGCTCAAAGACATGGTGAACAAGTACCAAATCTTGAAGGGACGCCGCGTTCGGTTTGTCCCTGGATGGGACTGCCATGGCCTGCCCATCGAACTCAAAGTTCTCCAGTCGATGGATCAGGAGCAGCGCCAGGCACTGACGCCAATCAAGTTGCGCAAGAAGGCTGCTGCCTATGCCCGAAAGCAGGTGGACGGCCAAATGAAAGGCTTCCAGCGCTGGGGTATCTGGGCTGACTGGGATCAGCCCTACCTCAGCCTGCAAAAGGAATACGAAGCAGCTCAGATTCGAGTCTTCGGCGACATGGTGCTGAAAGGCCACATTTATCGCGGCTTAAAACCAGTGCACTGGAGCCCCAGCTCGCGCACCGCCCTCGCCGAGGCTGAACTGGAGTATCCCGATGGCCATGTCAGTCCAAGTGTCTACGCAGCCTTCCCCGTGGTGGAACTTCCCGGGGCACTGCGCGATTGCTTGCAAACAGAAGGCATCGTCCTACCCAGTGAAACGGAGGATCTCGGCAAGGCGGTGCAAGTCGCGATCTGGACCACAACCCCTTGGACCCTCCCCGCCAACCTGGCGGTGTCCGTTAATGAGCGACTCGACTATGCCCTCGCCGATGACGGCAAGGGTCGTCTGCTGCTCGTGGCGGCTGACCTCATCGAATCCCTGAGCACAACCCTCGACCTTCCCTTAAAACGAAAAGCCACGATCAAAGGCTCGCTTTTGGCCGGCCTGATCTACCGCCACCCCCTCCTGGACCGGACAAGCCCAGTGGTGATTGGCGGCGAATACATCACCACCGAATCGGGAACAGGCCTCGTACACACAGCACCAGGCCATGGGGTCGATGATTTCCATACGGGCCAGAAAAACGGCTTACCCGTGCTTTGTCCTGTCGACGAAGCGGGCACCCTCACCGACGAAGCCGGGCCCTTTGCCGGTCTCAACGTCTTGAAGGATGCCAATCCAGCCATCATCAAAGCCCTCGAACAGGCTGATGCCCTGCTCAAGCATGAGCCGTACGGCCATCGCTACCCCTACGACTGGCGAACCAAAAAACCAACGATCTTTCGCGCCACCGAACAGTGGTTTGCCTCCGTCGATGGTTTCCGTGACCAAGCGCTCGACGCCATCGACAAGGTGAATTGGACCCCGACATCGGGTCGGAACCGGATCGAATCCATGGTGAAAGAGCGCGGTGACTGGTGCATCTCCCGCCAGCGCACCTGGGGCGTACCGATTCCGGTTTTTTACAACCGCAGCAATGGCGAGGTGTTACTCAATGCCGACACCCTGGAGCACATCCAGGCCCTAATTGCTGAACATGGCGCTGATGTTTGGTGGGAAAAAGACGAAACCGAGCTTCTACCAGCGGCCTACGCCAGCGAAGCCAACCAATGGCGCAAAGGGACAGACACGATGGATGTGTGGTTCGATTCAGGCTCCAGTTGGGCCGCTGTTGCAAGCCAGCGCGACAATCTCAGCTACCCAGCAGATCTCTATTTGGAAGGATCCGACCAGCACCGTGGCTGGTTCCAAAGCTCGTTACTCACCTCAGTGGCCGTCAATGGCCATGCTCCCTACAAACGTGTTCTCACCCATGGCTTTGCTCTGGATGAGAAAGGTCGAAAAATGAGCAAATCATTGGGCAATGTGGTGGACCCGATGGTGATTATTGCTGGGGGTAAAAATCAAAAACAAGACCCTCCCTATGGCGCAGATGTTTTGCGGCTTTGGGTGAGTTCAGTGGATTATTCAGCCGACGTACCCATCGGAGCAGGAATCCTGCGACAGCTGGCTGACGTTTACCGGAAAGTCCGCAATACCAGCCGCTACTTACTCGGCAACCTGCACGATTTCGATCCCAGCCGTGACGCCATTCCGGTGAGTGAGCTGCCCGTACTCGATCGATGGATGCTGCAACGCACAGCCGAAGTCATGGACGATATCAATGCAGCATTTGAAAGTTATGAGTTTTATCGCTTCTTTCAGCTTCTGCAGAACTACTGCGTTTCCGATCTATCCAATTTTTATCTCGATATCGCCAAAGACCGGCTCTATGTAAGCGCTCCTGCCGACCGGCGTCGCCGATGCTGTCAAACAGTCATGTCCTTAATTATTGAGCGACTGGCTGGCCTAATCGCTCCCGTCCTTTGCCATATGGCGGAAGACATTTGGCAAAACCTTCCCTATCCCGTTGAACAAACATCCATTTTCCAAAACGGCTGGCCGAGTGTTCCTGCCGAGTGGCGAGATCTCGATGTAACCACTCCAGTTCAACAGCTGCGACAGCTTCGAACAGCGGTCAACAAAGTGCTGGAGGACTGCCGAAACCAACAGGAACTCGGCGCCTCCCTTGAAGCAGCCGTGCGGTTAGAAGCTCGCAGTCCTGAACTCCAAACCGCTCTGCAATGGCTCAATGAACATGGTGATCCCGAGGTTGATGGCCTAAGGGATTGGCTCCTGGTCTCCCAACTCCAAATCGGGGGCGAGCCATGGGCAGAACTTTTGGCCAGCCAAGACGACGAGCAGGTTTTGATCGAGGTAGCCCATGCCCGTGGCAGCAAATGCGGTCGCTGCTGGCACTACGAAGCGGACGTGGGGCGGCACGATGACCATCCCGATCTGTGTGGGCGTTGCATCGAAGTTCTGGAGAGAAGGACTCACCAATCGGCCTGAGCCAATAAGTCAGCAGGAGGCATCGGTCCTGCCAAGACGCTCTCATCGCCAGGCGTTAAGGGTCCCAGCAGCAGCTCAGCACAACGAAGAACAGTGCCTTTCGGGAGCACCGCAGCATCGGGGTCAAATCGTGTGGGATGGGTTGTACTACTACTAAAACCACGGAAAATCAGCAGTTCAAACGGCTCAACTCCCACGACACCCTGCAGTCGCAACACCCGATCGGCATGGTTCCGGCTGCGCTCCTCTAGCTGAGCAACCAACTCGATATCCGTCATTAAAAATCCCCTGCAACGCGTCCATAACGCGGTAAACGAATCAAGAGCCACTGCAGCAAGCCAGCCAAGTAAGCCACCAAAGCCACATAGCCCACAAAGGCGGCAAACGCTTCAGTCCACTGCCCGCCAAAAATGAAATCAAACACCGTGGCAGCAAGACCATGCAAACCCTGAGGTGCCTCTAGCCAGGCCAAACAGCTTGCGGTTTGCCCCCCTTGAAGACAGCTGAGGCCAGTGGTGGTCATCGCCAAGCTGATGACACCAAACCCGCTCAAAGCCCAGCGCCACAATCGAACAGTGAGGGGTAGGGCTTTCCAAGCCGGCTGATCAGCAAGCTCTTCATTGAGATCCACCCAGAACCACACACTCACCACCATCAGCAACGGCGCAACAACAGCTGTGAGGTATCCGAGCGGCCGTTCGTCCACCAGCAGCAACACACTGATTCCCATCAGGCTGGCCACTTTCCAATACAGCCCAAGAAGACGCAAAACCATGGCGTCACGCCGCCATGCAGACCAAATCAACAAAACGAGAGGTAGACCCACCGCAAACGTGGCGGCCAGCCGGTACGTCAGCCACACCAGTGCGCGGTAAGACAGCTCGTTCACAAATGGGTTTCAAGTTGGAGCCATTATCGACGTACCCGGCAGCCCTGCAGGATTGATAAGGTCCAAACCATGCCGACGTTCTCCCCTTTCAGCTGGTTGCAAGGCGCCTCATCAGCGCCCCAATGCCGCACTGGTTTGTCAACCAACCCATCCCTCGATGAGGCGGTTCGTGATGTAGTGAACCAGGTGGGACGCCGCGGAGAGGCTGATCTAGCCCTCGTGTTTGTTTCGACTGGCTATGCCAGCGACTTGCCGCGTTTGCTGCCGATGCTTCAAAACGGACTACGCGCCAAACACTGGTTTGGCTGCGCAGGTGGAGGTGTGGTCGGAACAAAAGCGGATGGAAACGCCTCTGAGCTCGAACAGGGGCCGGCCCTCAGCGTCACGCTGATGAGTCTCCCGGGAGCGGACATTCAGACACGTGTTCTCAGCACCGATAAGTTGCCCGACCTCGATGGAGCCTCCATCGACTGGCAGGACTGGGTCGGGATTGATCCCAATGCAAGCCGGAGCCAAATCGTCCTGATCGATCCCACCTGCCGAGGCATCAACGACCTAATCAGTGGCTTGGACTACGCCTACCCAGACGCGGAAAAAATTGGTGGCATCGCAGCACCCCACAACGCCCCCCATGGCTCGCTTCTGGTCGACCAAAAGGTGGTCACGGGGGCAGTGGTCTGCTCGATCGGCGGCGACTGGGTTTTCGACACCGTGGTTGCCCAAGGATGTCGCCCGATTGGGCCGGTCTTCGCCATCGAACAGGTGCAGCGCAACGTTCTGCTCGAGCTCAACGACGGCACCACGACGGCGAGTCCAGTGGCCTGTCTGCAACGGGTTCTTGCCGACTTAAGCGAACCGGAACGGGACTTGGTACGGCACTCGCTATTTCTGGGCATTGAGCGCCGCAACCTCCAACTGCCAACAGCGGGAGTTCAAACAAAAGACAGCGCTTTTTTGATTCGCAACCTGATTGGTGTCGACCCCAGCAATGGCGCTGTAGCTGTAGCCGAACGGGTGCGTGCTGGCCAGAACGTTCAGTTTCATTTGCGGGAAGCCGAAGCCTCTCGGCAAGAAGCCCTTGCCCTCCTGAGCCAACACATGAGTGAGGTGGAGGAACCGATCACATTCGGACTTCTCATGGCTTGCCTCGGCCGCGGCCAAGGCCTGTTCGGCACACCTGACGGTGATGTAAATCTGGGCCGCAGTGTGTTGCCGGACCTACCGATGGCAGGTGCTTTTTGCAACGGTGAGATCGGCCCCGTTGCAGGAACAACCCACTTGCATGGCTACACCGCCTGCTGGGGACTCCTCCGTTACGCCCCCATCTCAGGCTCGCGCAACTCTTAGGCCCTTGCGACAGCACGTCAATCCCCTCAGTCGTTTTTTTCAGCTGCCCTTGCGGTTGCCCCCACCAAACGACCTTTTCACTCACGCTGAGCAACCCATCCATCTCGACATCGGGTGCGCAAGGGGGCGCTGCATCCTCGGTTTGGCCGACCGTCATCCGAGTTGGAATCACATCGGCGTCGAAATTCGTCGCCCCTTGGTGATCCCTGCCGATCGCGAAGCTCTTCAGAGCCCCCACGGCAACGTGCGGGTGTTGTTCTGTAACGCCAATATCAGCCTGGAAGAGTGGATGGAAACCCTGCCAAAGAATCGTCTGCAGCGGGTATCCATTCAGTTTCCGGACCCTTGGTTCAAGCGACGCCATCGCAAACGGCGGGTCTTGCAACCCGGCTTACTCATGGCGATCGCCTCAGCACTTCAACCCGGAAAAGACTTTTTTATCCAGAGTGATGTGCGCGAGGTCATCGATCCGATGGTGGCTCTTACCGAACTGTCGGCTTGTTTCGACCGTCCTGAAGCTGATGAGACTCCATGGCGCAGCACAAATCCCCTATCGGTGCCAACTGAGCGGGAGCGGTATGTGATGGACCAACAGCTTCCTGTGTATCGCGTGCTCTTCCGTCGAAACCACACCAATCAACCTCCACTCGATGCGTTGGAGCAGCGCTGGCAGGAGATCGATAATCCAAGCAATACTCCAACGCCAGAAGCCTGAAGGATGCCCGCAACGGATGTGTCCAGTCGTTCGGTACCAATGCTGTTGCGCTGGCAGGGTCGCCTAAAGGCAAGCCCCTCCACCTTGCACAGATTGGAGCTGCTAGCCGGCTGCCTTTTGATTGTTCTGCTGGGTGCTCTTCCCCTTTTAACGCGTTCGGGGCTCGCCCTTTTGATGTTGAGCAGCGGGCTTCTTTGGCTGCTGTGGAGCCTCGCCACTCCGTCCGCTCCCATCGACAAAATCACGACGTGGCTTTTGATCATTTTGGGACTTGCCGTTCTGGCCACTGGGGTCTCACCGGTGCCGATCGCAGCCACAAAAGGACTGTTGAAACTGCTGAGCTACCTCGGTGTTTATGCCTTAATCCACAAGCTTTTGATTGATCACAAGCACTGGTGGGACCGCCTTCTCGCTGGCTTGCTCTGCGGCGGATTAGTGAGCAGTGTTCTTGCTCTCAGGCAGCTCTATGCCAGCACCGAAGAACTGGCGAGTTGGGCTGATCCGAACTCCATGAGTGCCGGCACCATCCGGATCTACGGACCGCTGGGCAACCCAAACCTGTTAGCCGGCTATCTACTGCCCTTGCTGCCATTCGCTGCCATAGCCCTGTTGCGCTGGAGGGGCTTTGGTTGTCGGCTCTTTGCCGCTGTCACCTTGGTGCTCACCACCGTGGCCACAGTGCTCACCTACAGCCGTGGAGGCTGGTTAGGGCTGATCGCAGGGCTCGCCGTTGTCGTACTTCTGCTCTTGGTACGCAGCACCCAATCGTGGCCTTTGATCTGGCGGCGTTTACTCCCGTTAGCGGTTCTGCTCATCGGTGTTGTTGGTCTCGTTGTGGCCGCCACGCAATTGGAGCCCATTCGCACAAGGATCAGCAGTCTGGTCGCCGGTCGAGGGGACAGTTCCAACAATTTCCGCATCAATGTTTGGTTTGCTGCCGCTGAAATTGTGCGCGACCACCCCTGGCTGGGCATCGGTCCTGGCAATGCCGCCTTTAACAGTATTTATCCGCTGTATCAACAACCCAAGTTCAACGCCCTCAGCGCCTATTCCGTCCCCCTAGAAATTCTGGTGGAAATGGGCATTCCAGGGCTGATCGCCTGCGTTGGGCTGCTCAATGCTGCGGTGCGCAAAGGTTTGGCAAGCCTTCACCTGGATCGACCAGAAGCCTTGGCTGGAATCGCTTGCCTGGCTGCCATCAGTGGAATGCTGGTTCAAGGCATTACCGACACGATCTTCTTTCGGCCAGAAGTCCAAATCAGTGGCTGGTTTGCGCTCGCGACCTTATCCAGCCAGGCCGGCCAGTCCAAGGAGGCGTAATGCTGCTCGCAGGATTTGATGCCGGACAAACCAGGACGCGTTGCCGCATCAGTCGATGGCATGAAAGCCACTGGGAAGTGGTCGGTGATGGTTATGGACCCGGCGTTTCTCACCTGGCATCAGCGGATGGTGTGGACCGTTTCCGTGAAGCAATCCGCTGTAGCAGTGCGGAAGCGATGAGCCTCCACCCTGAGATAACACTCGATGGTGCTGTTATGGGCGCCAGCGGCATCGAGCAAGGATCCATCGTCCAAGAGCAGGCCACTGATCTACTCTCCGAAACCTTGTCCCTGCCACGGCCTCACGTACTGGCCACTGGTGATGAACGCACGGCGCTTCGCGGAGCTTTTCCAAATCATGCCGGCATCGTTCTCGTCAGTGGAACTGGAATGATCTGCCTAGGGCGGACTGATCAAGGCTTGGAGCATCGCTGCGGAGGATGGGGTTGGCTCTTGGATGGGGCTGGCTCAGCCTTCGACATTGGCCACCAAGGTCTCCAACTGAGCCTCCAGATGGCAGATGGCAGGAAACCAGACCATCCACTACGCAACCAAATCTGGACAGCCCTCGACTGCACAACCAGCGCAGCAGTGAAAGCCAGGGTGGTGCAGCCAAACTTTGGTGCAGCAGGTTTTGCAGCACTGGCACCTCTCGTGGCATCCGCCGCAGAAGCAGAGATGGACGAAGCACGCTGCATCCTTAAGCGATCAGCCCTGGCCTTAGCGACATCCCTCACCACGGTGGCTCAGAAACTGCAGCTCGAGAGTCCAGATCTGGTAGGCCATGGCGGAGCCCTCGAGCATCTCGATGGCTTCAGCCGTTTGGTGAAGACAGCCGTTAAGACCGTTCTCCCATCAAGCCGATGGATTACCGCATCAGGAGATGCATGTCATGGCGCCTTGGTGATGGCCCAAGAACTCATGGTTAAACAGCATTGAGGCATTGATCCACCACAGATGCGAGGTGGTCAGCCCAGTGCGCCACAAGAGAGGCATCAGCAGCCTCCACCATCACTCGCACCAAGGGCTCCGTGCCACTCGCTCGCACGAGAACACGTCCATCTGAGCCCATGCTTTCTTCGGCAGAACTGATCGCAGCCATTAATGGCTCACAACTCGACCACTCCTTACGGCGCGCTTGACTTTGCACCGTGACATTCACCAACTTCTGCGGAAAGGGCTGAAAACTGCGATTCAACCAATCGCCCAGCGTGATCCCCTGGGCATGACACAAGGTGGACAGCTGCAAGGCAGTAAGGACCCCATCCCCACACAAGCCATGGGACGCCGCAAGGATGTGGCCCGATTGCTCTCCGCCAAGGGCTGCACCGCTAGCCACCATCGCGGCATGGACATGCTGATCTCCAACAGGAGTGCGCTCAAGGATGCCGCCGCGCTGCTCCCAGGCGCGTTGAAAACCGAGGTTCGACATCACGGTGGCGACGAGTCGTTGATCGGGAAGGGCTTGTTGTTCCTGAAGCACCGATCCCCAGAGGAACATCACGTGATCGCCATCCACAATCCGGCCCAGGCCATCCACAGCCAACATCCGATCCGCGTCCCCATCAAAAGCAAAGCCCATCACAGCGCCTCGCTCTTTCACGGCTTCTTGCAGCGGGCCTAGGGCTGTTGAGCCACATCCCACATTGATTCGGGAACCATCGGGCTCACCATGCAAAACAGTCAGATCAGCACCGAGGGCTTGAAATGCATCAGCCGCACACGCTGTGGCAGAGCCCCAACAAAGATCCAGCACGATCGGGACACCATCGAGGCGATGGGTGCCAACAGCTGAGAGCAGTAACTCTCGATAATCCGCAAGCAGATCGGAACTCTGCCGCAATCCGCCACAAATCGAGTGGTCATGGTCGGAATGGTCGATCTCGCCACGAAGACCAGCCTCGATCCGTGCCTGGCGCTCGGGGGCCAACTTCGCCCCATTCGCACCAAAGACCTTGATGCCATTGTCCGCTGGTGGATTGTGGCTTGCCGAAACCATCAGACCGCCTGCTACTCCGAATTTACGGATCAACAGCGGTACGGCTGGGGTTGGACACAAACCCAGGTTCCAAACCTCGCGCCCAGCGGCGGTGAGACCAGCCGTTAAAGCTGATGCAACCATGCTGCCGCTGGTGCGTGAATCCATCCCAATCAAGACAGGCCCCTCGACGGCCAACACCCGTCCAACCCAATAACCCACTTGCAAACAAAGGGCTGGTGTCACGACGCTGCCCACTCGACCACGAATGCCATCGGTGCCAAAACCAGGGATGGCATCCCCAAGGGTCGGACCAGCAGGAGAAAACGCCGCTTGAACCATGGGTTTCAGTCGTGGGCCAGAGATTACGGAGGACGAATCGGGCTTGATCACCCAAACGTGCCAGGTTCCTCGCCGCCCTTACTCCAAATACTCACTTCAGACACTCACTTCAAACACTGAACGCCAACCCTGTGCGCCTTCGCTGCCAGCACCCTGGTGGAGAGGATGGCATCAGTGATCTGAGTAGAACCCACAGAATGACACCACTGTTAGGACGCGCTTGAACCAAGGCCCCCGACTTGGGACCCTTCTCTTGCTTGGGACCGCAGCCCTGACTGGCTTGGCCGCCTGGGGTGGTCAGAGGTTGCTGGTGCATTGGCATCAGCCCTTAACGCCGGATCAATCGGCAGCGCAACTCTGGACGACCTACCGCTGGGCGATCGATCCCCAACAGCGCCGTGAAGCCGCGCTGTTGATGGCTGCACAAACGGGTTCATTCGACGGATTACAGAGCCAGGCTTGGGGAACGAATCCGCTGGGAGCGGTGGTCTTAGAACAAGCGGCGGAGACGGCAACCAGGCGTGGAGAGCAAGGCCATGCCCGCGAGCTCTGGCACGACCTGGTCACACGATTCCCTCACTCAGCTGCATCCGCATCGGCTCGCCGCGTTCTGGGGAACCAAGACCCAGCACTGCATCAAGACTTACTGAAGCAACAGCCCAGCCATCCAGCTGCGCTGAGTGTGGCGGCATCGATGGATCCAAATTCCGATATTGGCCACCAGGGAGCGATTCACCTCGCCCGTTGGGGAGCTCGTTGGCCAGGAGCGTTGAAGCGCATCAGCCAGGCATGCAACGACAACAGTTCGATCGCTCCAAATACAAAAGAGCGGCAGTGGCTTGCGCGGGGCCTAGCCAGCCTTGGGGATGGCCAAGGGGCACTGCGTTGCGTTGAGCGCCAAACACCTGGCTCCACGCCCCCAAATTCAAGTGAACCCTCCACACAACTTGCAATTGGACAAGCTTTACTTCGAGGCGGCCACACCAAAGAGGGCACAGAACTGCTCCTGAGCCTGACCCGTGATCACCCGCAGGCCTCGGCCAGCATTGAGGCCGCTCGCCTACTTAGCGAACCTCTGCGACCGTCGGAACAGGTGCTCGATGCCATTCCGGTATCCGTCCAAAAGCGTTCCGCCGCCATCGCGACAGCCCGAGTTCGACTCGCCGACGGTGAAGGTGCCGAGGAGGTTCTTCAGCGCTGGCCGGATGATCCGGACGCGTGGCAACTGCAATGGGACCTCGCCAGAGAGGCCCTGTTATCGGAGAACTGGGAAAAGACCAGAAGCCTCCTCACCCGTGAACCAAGCGCACAAGCCTTGCCAGATCCCTTGGAAACCCGACGGCTGTACTGGCTTGGCTGGAGCGAATCACAGCTGGGAGATCAAAATCGGGCCAGAACGACCTGGCAGCAGCTTGCCAGCCAATTCCCCACTGGCTATTACCACTGGCTCGCGACCGAAGCACTTGGAGACGCCAAACCGCTCAAGTTGTCAGGAGCTGCACCAACCCAAGCGCAGGTGGTGTCCTGGACCCCCTTGAACAGTTCTCAATCCTTCGTCAACACGCTTTGGCGGCTTGGGCTGCAGCGACAAGCCTGGGAAACCTGGCGCAGCGGGATCGATCCCAACACCCCACAAGCCAAGCCAGAACAATTGGTCGAAGGCAGGCTTCGCTTGGCCGTTGGAGACAGTTGGATGGCTCTCGATCAACTGCGCTGGCTCAGCCTGCGCTGGCGTTCAGCCAGCTGCCGTGAACGAATCGACTTACAACACAGCCAGCACCCGCGGCTGTTCGAAGACGCACTCCGTCCAGCGGCGAACGCCCAGCAGCTGCCTCTCGAGCTGCTCTTTGCCGTGAGCAAACAAGAATCTCGATTCGCATCAGGCGTGACCTCCACTGCAGGAGCGATTGGTCTGATGCAATTGATGCCCGCCACCGCCAGAGAACTGGCAAGAGAACTCGCCAGAGAACACGAAGGAGCTCAGCTGACAGAGGACGAAATCAGAGAGCCGAAGCAAAACGCCGCGCTGGGTGCTGCCTACTTACGGCAGATGCTTCAGCATTGGCGGGGAGATCCCTTTCGCAGCATCGCCAGCTACAACGCTGGCCCTGGAGCTGTGGGGTCATGGTCTACGCAGGACCTCAACGATGCACCTGCTTTATGGGTAGAACGCATTCCCTACCCAGAAACGCGGTACTACACAAAAAAAGTTCTCGATAATTTTTTTGGCTACCTAGGCAGCGACAAGAGTTTTTGCGAACCAACCCTGAACGGGATTGGGCAAGACATGCCCTAGCCCAATTCCCGAGAACACAATGACGGCCATCAACAACACCGACGTTGATGGCTTTAGGGAAACCCCGACGCGTGCAAGATCAAGACGCGCCAAAAGCACCGCAGAGGTCAACACCAAAAGATCACTCAGCAAGTTGAGAAACAGCACATAAATGCCCACGGTCACCACAACAAAGAGGTTGACCATCAAGGTCATGAACCGGCTGTAAGCCATCAACAATGAAAACTGACGCATCACCAGAGAGGGCATCGTGCACACCACAACAACGGTGAGCACCTGCAGCAGCTCTAGAGACCAAAACATTGCGGGGCTAATGCCCCGAGCGTTGCTGAACAGAGGTTGAACGAGATTCCAGTGATTACCCAACACGACGGCAACACAAAACAGCAACGTCAGAAACGGTGCCCGCACCGGCAGGCTCAGCAAGCGCAACAAAGCCATGAGCTCAAGCTAATCCCGTTGCCTTGAAGGAGCTGCCAAAGTGAACTCACTTGCACACGACTGATGACCGGTAGCCCTCAGCCCAGGCCGCTGGGCCGGCTTCAACAGGTTGTCCTCGTGGTGATCGCCGTCGGACTGGCCGTTGGCCTGCTGTTGATGCGTGGAGGAATCCAAAGCGAAACTCCGATGGAACAACTGGCCAGGCGTTCCGTTGAACCGGACATTGCTCTCACTAACGGCAAACCAACCCTGATCGAGTTTTACGCCGATTGGTGCCAAGTGTGTCGGGAGATGGCCCCAGCGATGCTGGAGCTTGAGCGATCGACCCAAAACCGTCTCGATGTTGTTTTAGTGAATGTTGATAACCCCCGCTGGCAAGACCTAGTGAATCGCTATGAAGTGAATGGGATACCCCAACTCAACTTGTTTTCGGCAGACGGCCAACCCCGCGGCAAATCGATTGGGCTGCGAAAACCAGAAGAGCTAAAAGCCTTAAGCACAGCGCTGATTGATGATCAGCCCCTACCTCAACTGCGAGGCGTAGGAAGCATCAGCAGCCTCGAGGGAGAGAATGCCGTTCAAGCGACGGTGGCGCAAGCAGGTCCTCGCAGCCACAGCTGACTTGAGAGAGTTCGACTGAGTCGCCATGATCAGTACACAATGACGACCTGCTAGCTCCATGGATCCCCGCTTCCAGGTCGACCTCATCGCGGCAACCCCCAATCCCCAACAGTGCGTGTACGTGGGGATGCACCAGGATTACAGCGAAGGCTTTGTTGCAGCAGACCGTGAGCAATGGCCAGATGAAACCAAAGCGGGCGAAATCTGCGTCAAGCGCTTACTCGCTGGAGAGCGAGGCCACTACGGACCCATGGAACATGCCCAGATCGTCTTAAACGTTGGCTGGTTTCCTCATTCCGTGATGCAACAAGCGCGGACCCACAGGGTGGGCGTGAGCTTTGATGTGCAGTCGATGCGATACACGGGAGATCGCATCTGCAGGGCTGCGGCTGGTGAACTCGACCTAGAGGAGGTGTTTTATTTGCGCCCTTTGGGGCAATACAGCAACCGCCAAGGTAAGAAATATCAATACAGCCAATCTGAACGGGACAAAGATCTGCATCACTGCAAAATCAGTGCTGATCGATACCAGGAATTACTCCAAGCGGGCTACTCAGAAGAACACGCACGTGGGATCCTCCCCTTTGATTATCGGCAGCATTTCGTGGTGAGCTTCACCTTGCGGGCCTTTCTCCATTTCATGGATCTAAGAGCCAAGCTCGATGCCCAACAAGAAATCCGAGAACTCTGCGATCTGATGTGGCCCCATCTTCAGGCCTGGACACCAGAGTTTGCCGCTTGGTACGAAAAAACCAGGCTCCACAAAGCGCGGCTCGCACCTTAGAACCGATAAAAAAGCGCGACTAATTCATATTTATTAGTCGCAAATTTGCGAGATTTAAACCTTTGCTAGGGTTACACGCTCAGGCTGATGCTGATACTTTCCTTGACGATCGCTGTAAGTCGTGGAACAAGGTTCACCTTCAAAAAACAACAGTTGACAGATGCCCTCATCTGCATAAACACGGCAATCAGCCCCTGAGCTGTTACTGAATTCGAGGGTGAGGTGACCTTCCCAACCAGCTTCGGCAGGAGTGGTATTCACAATGATTCCGAGACGAGCGTACGTACTTTTGCCAAGACAAATCACTGTGATGTTGGCTGGCACTTTCATTTTCTCCAAGGCCACACCAAGGCCATAGGAATGGGCCGGAAGAATGAAATAACGACCGTCTTCATCTTCATGCAACGGTGTGGGCTCAAGGTTGGCTGGATTAAACCGTTTCGGGTTCATCACCGTGCCAGGGACATGCCTGAAAATCAAAAACTCTTGCGGCGAGAGTCGAAGGTCATAGCCATAGGAAGAACACCCGAAACTCAGAACAGGGCTTTCACGCGTTTCAGGATGAAGGTGACGCACCAACCCCGACTGGAATGGTTCGAGCATTCCTTGCCCGGCTTGTTCCGTAATCCAACGATCACACTTGAGCATCAGAAACCTCGGCGTAGTTCCGTGACTTGATCAGCCATCGCCACAACATTGGGCGGGATGGCTGGCCCAGTGATAATCACATCCATCGAACCAGGTCGTTGCTCAAGAGCTGAAACCACCTCCACTTCGTCGATGTAGCCAAAACCAATGGCCAGGCCAATTTCATCAAGGACGAGTTGATCAAGATCCCCAATCATGAGGTGCTGACGACAAATCGCCCAGACCGCTTGCACCGCATCGCGACAGCCATCCAGGTTCGGCTCTGCAACGCAAGCCTGGACATCAGGGCGCAACCAAACGAGCCCTCCGCACAACTGCACACGACCCGATGGGCCCTGTTGGACGCCTCCCTTCAAAAACTGACTAATAAGGACACGGCTACCCAGCCCAGCTGCACGCACCGCCTCGCTCAACACACTGGAAAAGCTGCCACGGTAAGGAGCTGTATGCACCTGAAGCTGACCTTCTGGAGCCACCAGATGTAGGGCCGGTGGTGGGGGTTGTGGGGCCGTCGGAACTGGCCTCAAGCCAACACGTTCAACAGAGTGAATCTCCTGGGAATGATGGCGGTCGGTCAGGCTTGAGATCATCAGATCAGGTCACGCCGGGAC
>ERZ891134.495-NODE-495-length-32887-cov-6.063079_pt1 | contig 32887 bp, 39 predicted proteins | sample MGYA00520888_ERZ891134 | MGnify/ENA primary metagenome ERZ891134 (study PRJEB32303, sample SAMEA104408692) | aquatic metagenome | biome: Brackish water; feature: Coastal; material: water | place: Baltic Sea | collected 2014-10-23 | depth 10 m ... | reverse complement strand
CGAACATTTTATAGGTTTGGATACTGGCTGTGTGTGGAAGGGAAAACTCACAGCCGTGCGTTTAGAAGATTTAAAAAAAATTTCAGTGAAGTATTAAAATGGAAGTGTATGAAGTGGGAGGTTGTGTTCGCGATGAATTAATGGGTGTCAAGCCCAAGGATAGGGACTGGGTTGTGGTAAATTCTAGCCCTAGTGAGATGAAGAAAAAAGGATTTAAACCTATCGGCAAAGATTTTCCTGTCTTTCTTCATCCCACCACGAATGAAGAATATGCTTTAGCTCGGACAGAAAAGAAATCTGGCATAGGGTATAAAGATTTTATCTTTTATTTTGATAAAAATGTTACCTTGGAAGAAGACCTTCAAAGGCGCGATCTCACAATTAATGCCATAGCCAAAGATGCAAATGGTTTGATTATTGATCCATTTGGGGGCATACGGGATATTAAAGAGAAGATATTTCGTCATACATCTAGTGCCTTTGCTGAAGATCCTTTAAGAGCTCTGCGACTCGCAAGATTTAAATCATACCCTCATCTTAGTGAATTCATAACAGCAACAAAAACAACAAAGCTGATTCAAGATATTGTCCATTCTGGTGAGCTCTCATCCCTGTCGGCTGATAGAGTTTGGATGGAGGTGAGCAAAGCTCTGTCCAATCTGAACACTGAAAAATTTTTTGAAAGCTTGTTAGAGCATGGGCTGCTCAAGCCATGGTTTATAGGGCTAGAAGCAGTCAGCCAAGATGGTTCTTGCCCAGAACATAAATGGGCAGAAATTCAAAGAGTAAATAATTTTTCACTTTGCAAAGAACTTCCCATACCCAACTCTTTTAAGAGAGCGGTTGATTTATTGCAATTAATTTTAAGACTCATTCAATGCTCGGAATTTGATGGCAAGCTCAGGCTGATTGAAAGTTTAAATTTTCCAAGAAATAATCAAGAGCTTGAAGCATTATTTAATTTACCGGCCTTTCAAGAGCACGTAAAAATTTTAAGAGCAATTAAAAATGCTGTGCTCAATATTGATTTTACTCAACTAGCAGATATTCCTAATCATGCAGTATCGGAAAAAAAACAATTCCTTTATCATGAAGCTTTGAAATCTATCATATGAATAAAGTTATTTTAATTACGGGCGCTGCCAAAAGAATTGGCAAAGAGATTGCTAAAGAGTTTTTTCGCGGCGGTGCAAACGTTATTATTCATTTTAACCGCTCTGAGAGAGATGCCGTTTATTTGTGCGATGAGCTCAATGCTATCAGAGAAAACAGTGCTGTATGTATTCAAGCAAACTTAGATCACTCCAATGAGATAGAGTTACTTGCACAGAATGCCTTGGCAGCTTTTGGAAGAATTGATGGCCTAGTAAACAATGCCTCGACCTTTTACCCAACCCCAATGGGAAGCTTTACCACTGAAGACTGGGATGCCTTAATGGGCAGTAATTTAAAAGCACCATTATTTTTAATTCAAGAGTTGTGCCAGGAGCTAAAAAAACAATCTGGTTTTATCATTAACGTGACGGACATTAATATTCATCGCTCTATTTCAAATCATTCGATTTATCTTGCTGCAAAATCTGGGCTAAGTAGTATCACCCAATCACTTGCAAAAGATTTAGCCCCTGAGATTCGAGTAAATGCAATTGCGCCAGGCGCAATACTAGAGCCGCCTCATAAAACATGGTCAGATGAAGAAAAAAATAATATCTTGAAGGCCGTGCCTTTAAAAAAAATGGGGACAGAGAGTGATATAGCAAAAGCTGCTTTGTTCTTAGCTGAGGCTCAATACATCACTGGGCAAACTCTAAATATAGATGGAGGGAAATCACTCTAATGGAAACAAAGAATCACGATGTCATTTTCTCTGGAACTAAAGACGTTGCAGAAAACTTAAAATTTGATGAGTCTAAACTTCAAGAATGGCTTGGGGATAAAATCCCTGGGACTGGAAAAATTCTTCAAGTCTCTCAATTTAAAGGCGGGCAATCAAACCCTACTTATAAAATTCTAACTGAAAAGAAAAATTTTGTGCTTAGAAGAAAGCCTCCTGGGGAACTTCTTAAATCAGCTCATGCAGTTGATCGAGAGTATAAAGTAATCACCGCCCTTCAAAATACAGAAGTTCCTGTTCCAAAAACTTATGGCTTATGTGAAGACCGGGATGTCATAGGCACTGAATTTTTTGTGATGGATTTTCTAGACGGGAATATTTATTGGGATCTTATGCTGGCAGATAAATCTCCGGCGGAAAGACGATCCATTTATCTCAGTAAAAATAAAGTTATCGCTGAGCTACACAAAGTGAACTATCAAGCGGTTGGTCTTTCAGATTACGGAAAGCCTGGGAACTATGTAGCCAGACAGGTCTCTCGTTGGACTAAGCAGTATCTTACCTCCCAAACCGAAGAAATCCCAGCAATGAATCGATTGATTGATTGGCTGCCAAACAACATACCTGATGATGGTGACACATGTATTGTCCATGGAGATTACCGCTTGGATAATATGGTCTTTAATGAAGGTAATAACGTCATGGGCGTCTTGGACTGGGAACTTTCAACTCTCGGGCATCCTGTGGCAGATTTTAACTATCATTGCATTAGCTGGCGTAATATTCCTCAGCTGGCTGATGAAAAGTTCTGCAAAGAATATGGTATTCCTAGTGAGAAAGAGTATCGAGAAATGTACTCTGAAACAACGGGGAAAGATCTCTCCAGTAACTGGGAATTTTATTATATTTTTAATATCTTTAAACTTGCTGGGATCTTACAAGGCATCATTGGCAGAGTGAGAGATGGTACTGCTGCAAGTAAACATGCTGAAGATCGCGCAAATCAGGTAACACCTCTTGCTGAAGCAGCCTGGGCTTTGGTCGAGCAAAATTATAGATAAGAAAGTTTAGATTAATTCTTGAAGGGGCTCTGATACAAATTTATACTTGTGAATCTCTTCACTTTCAAAAATGATTTCATTGGTATCGTTGATCTGTAAAATAATATCAATGTCTAATGTTCGAGCGCTGAATTTAGGTGCGTGCCTGTTCCGCCCTGCTGAGTTTTCAATCTCTTTGAGCTGCTGATTTAGAATATTAAAATTCATCTCACTGCTCCCAGCAACCACTAGGTTTAAAAAATCATCACCCTCAAAACCTTCCGCCGCAGTTTGATGGGTCGAAGAAATCTCAAGATCAAAGAGAAGATTGTGTAACTCCTCAATAGCAAATTTAAGGTTGTCTGGGGCGTTGATGTTGCTCCCTAGCGATAGAAAATACTTCATCATTATCGATGGATGATAATGCCGACATCATCAGCATGCCTGAGAGCTCCAGGCTTGGAAACTCTAAGCCTCAAAGAGGAAACTCCATGTTCCTTTTTTACTAATGCCGCGATGCCTTCTGCAAGGGTTTCTTGGAGTTGAAAGCTAGATGATTCAACGTATGCGATAATCGCTTTAGTGATGGCTTTGTAATCAAAGGTATCTTCGATAGCATCAGTTTCTGCAGCTTTTTTAGAGTTGAGTGCTATCTCTAAATCAATGCTAATTTCCTGTCGAACCTTTCTCTCCCAGCCAAAAATACCAATAATTGCTTGAACTTTAAGATTGCTAATGTAGATTCTATCTTCCATCACTTATGCAGCCCCAAAGGCCATCTTGGCCTGGCGCACGAAACTAGGCTGTGGGTTGCTTCATGGGCTTTCAAACTTCCAAGATAGGCGATCATTGCAGCATTATCTGTGCAATGGGCTAATGGTGGGTACAAAACATTAATGTTTAATCCTGCCCTTAAATTTGAGATTTTATCTCTTAGCATTTTATTTGCAGCCACTCCGCCAGCTAAAATAATTGATTCCCTTCCAGTGCCCTCAAGAGCATTGGAAATTTTTTGAACTAAAACTTCAGTTGCGGCATGCTGAAATGATGCTGCAATATCAGCTTGAATTTCTGAAGTCATTTCTGTTAGATCTTGAACCGCATAGAGCACTGCTGTTTTTAGGCCGCTAAAACTAAAATCATAATCTGAGCTGTGCAGCATGGGTTGTGGAAAATTAAATTTCTTTGGGTCGCCATGCTTTGCAATTTTTTCAATTTCAGGGCCTCCGGGATAGCCAAGACCGATAAGCTTTGCAACTTTATCAAAAGCCTCTCCTACTGCATCATCCCTCGACTGCCCTAAAATTTTATATTCATTCAGACCCTGAACATCAATGATCAGCGAATGTCCTCCAGAAACAAGTAGCGTTAAAAATGGAAACTCTACCTGCTCTCCACCCAAGAAAGGTGCCATCAAGTGTGCCTCAAGATGGTTAACAGGAATCAAAGGTTTGTTCAGAGCAATCGCCAAGCCTTGCGCAAAATTTTCTCCGATTAAAAGCGCTCCCAAAAGACCAGGACCAGCTGTATAAGCTACATGGTCTATTGATTCTGGATCAATTGAGCCTAAAGCATGCTTATAAATTTGAATAATTTTTTTGCAGTGGTCCCTAGAAGCTAGCTCAGGTATCACTCCACCATACTCACTATGCAAGTCAATTTGCGAAAAAACTGATTCGCCAATTAAACCTTTTTCTGAATCAAACAAGGCAACTGCAGTCTCATCGCAAGAAGTTTCAATGCCAAGGGTAATCATAAAAAAAATTTTTGCATTCGGGCTATAAAAAGAATAAACTACTCAGCAATTATGCCTTCAATAATAATAAAAGAAACCGAATATTTTGACGTTGGACTTCGAAAGTTTAAGCGCGCTTGTGAAAAAGCTGCCATTGTTCCGGAGATTAGAGCAAGAGAATTTTACGAAAAACCAACAGCAGTAAGAAAAAGAAAAATGGCTGCAGCGATCAAGCGTGCCCATAAAACTAATAGAAAATTTAGTTTCCCAAGACAAAGATCCTATCGCTAATTTGTCTCTTCTAGACACCATTAATCAAGACCTCAAAACTGCAATGATCAGCAAAGAAGTAGTTGCGCGAGATACTATTAGAATGCTGCTCTCTGAAATCAAAAAATATGAAATTGATGAAAGAAAAGAAGCAACCGATCCCATCATCTTGGCCCTCATTAACAAAAACGTAAAACAACGCAGAGATTCAATCGAACAATTTAAAAATGGTGGAAGAGCAGATCTCGTAACCAAAGAGGAAGAGCAGCTCAAAGTTATTTTGCAGTATTTACCTCAACAACTCTCTGTCGATGAGATCAAAGCAATTGTCCAGCAAGGTATTGATGAGATATCAGCACAAACAATGCAAGACATGGGCAAACTAATGGCTCTATTAAAGCCTCAATTAGAAGGCAAGGCTGACATGTCTGTTGTCAGCGCTGCGGTCAAAGAGCTTTTAAATTAGACTAAGTTTAATGCTTGTAAGCCGACGGCTTATTCTCCTTATTTGTATATCGCTCAGTTAGCCTAGTTGCTCTTGAGCTTAGGTCTTGAGCTTGACCTGCAATAAAAACAAATTCTGGAAAAGAGGATGGTTCCAATGGATCGGCATTCCATACAACTATATCTGCTATCTTGCCTTGAGCAATCGTACCTCGAGCACCTAAATTAAAAGTCTCAGCAACTGTTTGAGTCATCCCTTGAATGGCAGTCTCATAAGACATTCCGTAGGCCACAGCATTACCTGAGCCTTGTCTCATCAAATGATAGTTATGACTCCTTTGAGTGCTGAACATAATCTTAATGCCTGCTTCATCTAAAACTTTTCCAAGCATAAGGCTAGAGCCTAACTCATCAAAAGAATCTGGAATATTATCCATGGGGTCTATAATAACGGGAATCTTACTAGCCTTCAGTTGATTGATCACCAAAGGAGCTTCCTCCACACTTGCTAGGACTAAATTTAGCCCATATTTTTTCTTTAATGCTATTGCTTGAAGAATATCCACTGCGCGATTGGTCTCCAGCACAAAAGGTAAATTATCATCAACCAGTCTTTTTAAGGCTAGGATATCCTGAGCTTGAAGCTCTAATTGATCTGCTAGGCGCATCTCTAACACCTCTTCTATTGGCATGGCCGACGCTTTCTGACCGAGCTCTAGCAGAGATTCAAGCACTGACAATGTTTCTGCTCTTGAGCCATAGGATGACCCCATGCGTCCAAACATTGCAATATCTTTGAGACCCTTGATTTCAAGACTCCCATCTAAAACAAAATAAGATGCCAAGCCAAACAATGGAAATGATGAGGACCCGGGTGAAGTAATAGCACTAGTCACTCCATTGCTTCTGTTCCATGGAATCCCTGTGGAATGGGGGTTGAAGGCATTGAAAATACTAAAGCCTGCCTTCAGAACATCTGACTCATCATCTCTGGTTACATCAAGCGCATTAATTTCTACGATGCCCAAATTACTCATTGGAGAAATTAAACCCGGCGTGACTGGCAAGCCATTCAGCTCGATAACTTCAGTTGTGCCATTGATGGCAAGATTATTTCCAACACGTGAAATGGTATTTCCTGTGATGAGAATGTCTTGAATCTGCGCACCCTCTCCGTTACCAGAATGCACCATGCCACCCTTAAGCAGCAAAGATTGTGTGAAAGCATTTAAAGAAAAAAGTAAGAATAAAGATAAAAATAAATATTTCATATTATTGCGCCCTGATTGTTTGAGGCTGAATTATGCCTAGATCAAAATCTGTTACTGGTTGAGCTTTGGGATCATTCATATCGAATGCTACGGCGCCATCAACAAGAACTTGCTGTGCACGAGCATAAACACTAAAGGGGTTGTGAGTCCAAAGAACAATATCCGCATCTTTGCCGGGCTCAATGCTTCCAGTTGCCTCTATGACTCCTGCAGCTTTTGCTGGATTGCTTGTAATCCACCTCATGGCGTGGGCCTTGGAGATATCAAAACCAGCTCGATTACCAGCCGCCATAGCTTTAGCGGCCTCTTGATTCAAGTGCTGAATTCCAACTTCATCATCAGAATGAACAATCGCACACCCTGTGCCATTTCGCGCTTGATCTATAATTGCAATATTTGCAGGCACCATGTCATAAGCTTCATGTTTAAAGCCCCACCAATCTGCCCACATTGCTGCGCAGATCCCCTCATCTGCTAATAAATCAGCAATCTTGTATGCCTCGACAGCATGATGAAAGGTAGTAATTTTATAATCAAACTCTTTTGATAGCTCTACCATCATGGCCATTTCTTCTGCTCGATAGCAATGATTCTGAATTAAAATCTCTCCATCTAGTACACCCACCAAAGTATCCATAGCAAGATCGCGCTTTGGATGCTTATCAGAATCTGTGTCTTGCATTCCATCTCGATAATCAGCTGCATCAATCCATGCGCTTCTGTAGCCTGCCATATTACCCATTCTAGTTGCTGGAGATTGCCTTCTATTGCCGTAAACTCTTTTTGGATTTTCGCCGCAAGCCATTTTTAATGAATGTGGGGCATTGGGGAATTTCATAGCTTGAATGGTATTCTTTGAAATGTTTTTAAATGTCGCCCCCCTTCCACCAAATAGATTAGCCGAACCAGGTAATACATGAAATGAAGTCACCCCACCTTTTAACGCTAATGCAAACTGAGGGTCTTGAGTCCAAATTGAATGCTCGGCCCAAACCTCGGCTGTAACAGGTGACGTAGCCTCATTGCCGTCCGAACTGGTGCTAACACCAGGCGCTGAATAAACCCCCATATGAGAATGTATATCAATAATCCCAGGTGTAATCCATTGCCCAGTAGCATCAATAACATTAATGCCGGATTGAGCAAGAGATTGACCCATTTCTACAATTTTTCCATCAGCAATGAGTAAATCATAGTCTAAGAATTCACCGCCCAGGCCGTCATAGATATTCGCAGATTTATATAAAATGGGTTGGGATTGCATTGGTTCATAGGTTGAAGCAAATGATTCGTTCTGACTCTTAGTTGTTTCACTCAAAGACTCATCTAGATCTGAGCAACCCAGGATTAGCAAAAGTGGTACCGATAAAAGTGAAATATTTTTCATAATAGATTTTCCTCGCTTTGAGAATTATAAAGCCATTTAAAGAGATATAATATGGGCATGGAAAGAACTAATAATAGACAGACAAATCAAATGAGACCTATTGAGATAGAAATAGGAGTCAACAAACATGCTGAGGGATCGGCATTAGTAAAATTTGGTGATACTCATGTCATTTGTACAGCAACCATTGAAAATAGTGTACCTAGATGGATGCGTGGCTCTAATGAGGGTTGGATTACTGCTGAATATGGGATGTTGCCAAGATCCACTCACAGCAGAATGGATCGAGAGGCTGCTCGAGGCAAACAAAGCGGAAGAACCATGGAGATTCAAAGATTAATTGGGCGCTCATTGAGACAAGCCGTAGATTTAAAGTTTCTTAAAGATAAAACGGTGAGCATAGATTGTGATGTGATCCAAGCAGACGGTGGCACAAGAACTGCTGCAATTTCTGGTGCCTGCGTTGCATTGTTTGAGGCTATTAAAAATGCTCATGGTGATCACAGGGCTATTAAAGAATATGTTGCTGCTGTGTCTATTGGGCTAAAAGATGGTGAGCCTCTCCTTGATTTGAACTTCGACGAAGATAGTTCTGCAGAAACAGATTTAAACGTAGTAATGACAGAAAGTGGTGGCATTATTGAAATTCAGGGCACAGCCGAGATTTATCCCTTCTCCAAGGATCAGCTTGATAGCATGCTGGCGATTGCCTCTAATGGGATCAAAGATATTATTGAAGTTCAAAAATCATGTCTGAGCTAAAAGACTATCAAAATAATTTTATTAACTTAGCTTTAAAATCCCAGGCATTAGAATTTGGAAGCTTTACGCTAAAATCTGGTCGAACTAGCCCATATTTTTTTAATGCAGCAAAAATGCTCAACGGCTGTGATTTATCACAGCTCGCCTTGTGCTACTTCCAAGCAATTGAGAACCTAAAAATTTCATTTGATTGTATTTATGGACCCGCATATAAAGGTATTTTTTTAGGCTCATTGGTAGCAATGAAATATAGTCAAGAAAATAGAATATATCCCCTTTCCTTTAATAGAAAAGAAATAAAAGATCATGGCGAGGGTGGAAATATTATAGGAACAGACCCATGTGGAGACGTCATGATTATTGATGATGTCCTTTCTGCTGGAACGGCCGCACGAGAATCTATTCATCTGATCGAAAGTCTTCAGGCTAATGCAAAATTATTTGTTGTTGGGCTTGATAGGCAGGAAAAAGGCGCTGGCACAATCTCGGCAAAAGCAGAGTTAGAAAGAGATTTTGATATTGTTGTGGAGTCTATTGTAAATCTGGATGCGCTCATTCAATTCTCGAAGCATAGTGAGCACTTTCATGCTTATCAAATTCAACTACAAGAATATCGCGAAACCTGGGGAGCATAATGTTTACTGGTATCGTTACAGCCCAAGGTCTGATTAAAAGAATTCAGAACCAACCAAACTACACCACTCTAAGTATTAAAGCGCCCAAAGGCTTTGCTCAAAATCTTAAGCGTGGGGCTAGCGTGGCTGTCAATGGTGTCTGTTTAACAGTTAAAAAAGGGTCAACCAATCATTTGGAATTTGATGTAATTACTGAAACTCTTGATAAAACTAATTTAAAACTGCTTAACAAAAATGAGAAGGTAAACTTAGAACGCTCTATGGTTGCGACGTCTGAAATTGGGGGTCATCTAGTATCTGGGCATATTTTTGGGGTGGGGGTAATCAAGAGCATTAATGATCGAGGAGATACGAAAGATTTAAGAATTCAAGCTCCTGCTGCAATGATGCAATACTTATTTTACAAAGGATATATTGCTCTAAATGGCTGCAGTCTTACGGTTGGAAAAGTTCTAAAATCTTCTTTTAATATACACCTGATACCTGAGACCATTAAAGTAACGAATTTTCAGAGCCTTCAAAAAGGTGACCTTGTGAATATTGAGATTGATCAAACCACTGTCAATATCGTGGAAACAATCAAAAAAATTATGCTTGAGAAAAAAGCTTAGTTAGAACTGCCATCCTCATCCCTACTCCATTAAAAATTTGATTTTTGATTTTGCAATTATCAAGCTTGGCCGCCTCTTGATCTAATTCAATGCCAAAATTTACAGGACCAGGGTGTAATAAAATTGTTTCAGGGGAGGCCACTTGCAAGGAATCAACATTAATCTGATATCGCTCCACATAATCTGAGGCGCTAATTGTTAATTTCTCAGTGAGACGCTCATTCTGAATGCGCAACGCCATCACAACATCTGCATCCTCCATGGCAGTTTCTAAATCAGGCTCAAAGTTACCCAAAGAATTTTCAAGATAATTTTTACAAAGATCAGGATGGCCGCAAAAGGTAATAGTTTTGAAACCTACAATTTGAATGGCCTCAAGAAAAGAGCTGACCACTCTCGAATGATCTAGGTCACCTACTATTGTAATTTTTAGATCCACAAAAGATTTTTTAAATTCACGAATAGTCATTAAATCAAGTAAAGCTTGTGATGGGTGTCCCACAGAACCCTCTCCAGCATTGACAAATTGTAAGCTTGGAAATTTTTTAGCTAGCGCATGAATTGAGGAGTCTGAGTGCCTCAAAATACAAAGGTCAATACCCATCAGCATCATGGCTTCTAAAGTATCCTCTAAGGTCTCACCTTTTTGCATGGAAGAGTTAGCAAGATTGAAGTCTAGGTATTTAGCGCCCAGATTATGCGTTGCTATTTCAAAAGATAATTTTGTCCGAGTGCTTGGTTCACAGAAAATAGAAGCAACTTTTTTATCAGGAAAAATATTTTCATGTCGATACCCAACAGGATCATTTGTTTGAAAATTATTAGCTAAATCAATAAGCTCGAGGATATCTTTCTCAGTGAAGTCGGCTAAATTAAGGAGATTTTGAGACATTAAACTGCTATAGATAAAATGGCATCTATCTCGATATTGACCTCTTTGGGTAACTTGGAGATCTCTACAGTTGCTCGAGCAGGGAATGGCTCTGAAAATCTTGAAGCCATAATAGTGTTGACCATATCAAATCTTGAGAGATCGGTTAAATAAATAGTAAGTTTTAAAATATTATCAAGATTGCCACCAGCTTCTTTGCAAATAGCCTCGAGATTATCTAATACTTGATTAGTCTCATCCTCAAATGTTGCATTATTGAGTGTGCCAGTTTCTGGTATCAAGGGAATTTGTCCAGAAATAAAAACTACATCTCCCCATTGAACTGCCTGCGAATATGGTCCGATAGCTGCTGGTGCTTTATTTGTAAATATTGGTTTTTTCATTTTTTGATCTATTATCGTTAATAATACGAGAGCAGCTCGTCACATATCTTAATGAGCGTAATTTTAACATCAATCTCTTTAAGGAATCTGCATTTAGTATCTCTGCCTCGACGATAAACTCTATAATCATGGCATCAATATCCCTGCTATTGATATTCACTATGTTGATGTTCAATTTAGAGAAAGTGGCAGCAATATCTGCCAAGATTCCCGGCCTATCTTCGGCGTGAATTTTAAGATGCCCTATATAGTGTCTCTCAATCTTGTTTGTCCCCCAGATAGCAGACAAGTATCTAGCTGATAAAGTATTGCTTCTATGGGGGGCTACTTGCCTACAACTACTATGATGAATCACTATGCCTCTGTCTGTATCTGAATGAGCGGTAATGGGATCGCCAAAAATTGGCATGCAGCATTTTGCATAAATAACAGCTACACCCTCAATTTTATGATCAATCAAAACCATGGCTTGAATATCAAGAGATTTATTAGAGCTAACATTGTGACCTTCAAAGAATCGCTCTGCCACCAAAGCTCCAGTTTTTTTTCCAGACCCTAAATCAGTTAAGAGTGTACTTAATGACTTCACCCCGATCACTTCCAAGACGCGCGAGAGAGTGCTGCCTCTATACTCGGACAGAGTCATGCCCCCTCGTTTTAATTCTGATTCAAGCATGAGCTTTCCAGCCTTCCTGGACTGTGAAATCTTTTGGCGCCGCAGGGCAAAACGAATAGAAGATCGAGCTTTGCTGGTGACCACAAAATTTAGCCATTCCGGACTGACTGACTGCTCGTGGGAGGTAATAATTTCTATCGATTGACCATTCTCCAGTTGAATATTCAATGGTGCAAATTTTCTATTAACCTTGCAGGCAATAGCACGATTTCCAAGATCTGTATGAAGCTCATAAGCCAAATCAATTGGGGTAGAACCAGATTTTAAATTTACAATCCTGCCTTTGGGGGTAAAAACATATACCTCGTCATATACCAGATCTGTTTTAATGGCCTCAACAAATTCACTGATGTCTAAAGATCTTTTATTCAAGTCCATAAAACTTTCAACCCATTTCCTTGCGCCAATAACCTCAGAACCAAGCTGATCTTTAGTTTTATAAGACCAATGGGCAGCAATGCCATTGCCAGCTATGTTCTCCATGTTTTTGGTTTGAATTTGAACTTCTATAGGAATGCCGTCCAAAGCAATTAGTGAAGTGTGAATAGCTTGATACCCGTTAGACTTAGGAATTGCAATGTAATCTTTAAATCTCTGCTCTATGGGTTTGTGAATATTATGAATGGTCCCCAGTGACCTGTAGGCGTCATCTACAGAATTAACTATGACCCTAAAAGCAAATACATCCAATATTTCTGCAAATGGTTTTTTCTTGTGCTTAATTTTAGAGTAAATACTGTAAAGTGATTTTTGTCTGCCTTGCACTGTAGCCAAAATATTATTATTTTTAAGGTGGTATTTAAATTGTTTTCTTAATTTAGAAATAATTCGCTGCCGCCCTCCAACTGCTTGCTTAATAGCTGACTCTAGCATTCTGGCTCGCATAGGATGCAGGCATCGAAAAGCCAAATCCTCCAACTGCACACGAATATCTTGCATCCCAATCCTGATAGCAATAGGGCCATAGAGCTCCAAAGTCTCAATAGATTTTCTGATCTGTTTTTCTCGAGGCAAAAACTCAATAGTCTGCATGTTGTGCAGTCGATCGCATAATTTAACAATGATGACTCTAATATCCTTCGACATCGCTAATGCCATCTTTTGAAGATTGTTAGCATTCCTATCTTCGATATTATCGAAATCTAATTTATTTAAATTGCTGACTCCATCAATAATTGCAGCTGTGTCTTTACCAAAGAGCTTTTCTATATATGGTTTTTTAAAGAGGCTGTCCTCCAAAACATCATGCATCATTCCAGAGCAAACAGTTTCTACATCTAAATGCAGGTCCAGTAAAATTAAGGTAACAGCAACCGGATGGGTAATGTAAGGAGTCCCTTCTTGACGAAATTGATCTTGATGAGCCGAGCTAGCAATATTAAAAGCTTGCTGAAGAAGGTCTAACTCCTTCGGTAAGAAATAAGATTTTGCAGCTTGTAGAATATTTTCTGGGAGAGGGTCTAATAGCTTTTTATCAGAAAAGTCTAATAAAGCTGTATTGGGAATGGCCTGGTCACTCAACTAGAAGCTCCAGGAAAAACATTAGCCGATGTATTCTTTTTGCGGTTTGTGTCGATCAATTGCAAATTCATCCAATAGCAAGTCTTCTTCCAGCGTTTTATCTAAAATTTCTTTAGTGAGGAGACCTGCCTCTATCTCTCTTAATGCAACTATTGTTGGCTTATCATCTTCCCATTCAACCATTGGTTCCCTGCTGGTTGTGGATAGTTGCCGCGCTCTTCCTGAGGCCAATAAAATCAATTCAAATCGACTTGCGACTTTATCTAAACAACCTTCTACTGTAATTCTTGCCATAGTGTTTTACTCCGAGGGCGTATTTTAGTGTTTATTTACCTAAGAAGACAATAGCTGAGCAAGAAACAGTTGAAGTTCTTGCCTATTTTGCTCATTAACAGGGGTTTCTTTGGCAATAATTTGATATAAAACCTCGGATGCCTCATCAAATATGTCATTGATAACTAAGTTTTTATATTCACTTGCGCACATAAGCTCTTTTTTTGCATTTTCCAATCGTAGATTAATTGCAGAAAGGTCTTTGTCACCTCTTTGTTTAATCCTATCCTCTAAAGCTTGCATTGAGGGAGGTAAAATAAAAATTGATTCATAGTTAAAAGCAAGATCATCGATTAATCTAAAGCCCTGAACGTCGATCTCTAAAATTAAACTTATGCCTGCGTCTAACTTAGATTTTACAAAGTCTGCCGAAGTGCCATACCAGTTACCATGCACTTCAGCGCACTCAAGAAAAAAATTTGCTTCTTTCTTGGCAATAAATTCCTCAGGAGATACAAAAAAATAATGGTTAGTATCAGTCTCCCCAACCCTGGGTATCCTAGTGGTATAGGAGATCGAGAGCTCTAGAGGAAAATTAAATTGAGCAGCTTTGTCCAAAACTGAATTAATTAAAGTAGATTTTCCAGTGCCTGACGGCGCTGATACTAAAAAAAGATTTGATTTGTGCATTTACTCTAAGTTTTGTGCCTGTTCTCTTAATTCCTCGACTTTCAACTTCATTGTTAAAGCTAGGTCCTTAAGATCAGGTTTTTCTATTTTAACAGAGAGCGTATTCACTTCGCGAAAAAGTTCCTGGAGGATAAAGTCCATCTTCTTTCCGTGTGCAGTTTTAAGCTTAAATAATTTTTGCAAGGACACCATATGAAAACTAATCCTTTCGAGTTCCTCGGCAATATCATGCTTCAGTGCCAGCGTTGAAATCTCATTAAAAAGATCTTCTTTGCGTAGATTAATATTTTTTTGCAATAATTTCTTCTTAATAGACCTCAAGCGATGCTGAAGCAGTGATGGAGCCGATCTTGTTAATTTTAAATGGGCTTTGCTTAAAAAAGATAGTTTACTGGACACAATTTTTTCTATTTTGGTGCCTTCGATAGCCCTCGATTCAAATAAATTCTTGATTGCAAGATTTAAAGCTTTTTTTCCTAAAGTAGAAATATCTTTTTTAGAAGTCTTTACCACCAATAGTCCGGGAATATCCTTGAGATCACTCAAGCGAAGATCACTGCCCTGAAAATCCTTGCTTGAATGCAGCGAATCTTTAAGATTCTGCAAACTCTTATGATCAATTTCATAGGTATGTTCAGATTGGAAGTTATCATTAACTTTGACTTCAAATGAACCGCGTAAAAACTGTTTCTTAAGTTGCGCCTTAATGTATTCCTCGAATTCGTTAGGAAGGCTATAGCCTCTAAAAGTAATTTCAATAAATCTATTGTTCACGGATTTAATTTCACAAAGTACCTCTAAATCTCGCGAGGTCGCCGAACCATTTCCATATCCCGTCATGCTATAGAACATAATTTTCCTTCATTTTTTGAACATTATCCCATTAAACCACTGTCTATTAACTTCTGAGGATCAAATGATTTTCCAGATTGATCCGAAGGAATAAAAAAATCTTCAAACGCTTGACCCGGGCATTGCTCCTTAAATAATTCAGCATAGCCTTTGGAGATCTCGCTACAAATAAAAACCCCTGATAAGTGCGATAACTTTTTCCTAGCAATATAATTAGAGATGATGCCTGCAAGAGCGTTGCGGTCAAATCTATTGGCTGCTTTAAGCTTTAATTGAAATTTTTGTGACTCAAAGTTATTAACAAAATTCTGCATCCAATTATTCTTGCAATCATACAAGCCTGATGCTCGGAGAATTAATGGCTCAACTTTTGATTGCGCCTGAATAAATGCTTCATAGTCTAGTATCACCTTGCCTCTAAAATTATCTGGTTGAGGTGTGTGTTCTTCTTTAATGTTTTGTCCATTACTATTTCCGTAAACTCTTGTCGAGCTAACGATGACTAACTGATCATAATTTACCTGAGCATTAAGATTAGTCATGATGCTATTGGCAGCTTCTAGAAATCCTAGTTGATAGCCCTCCTCATCAAAGGAGGTTGGCTTGAGAATTATGATTACTGTTGAAATCTCTTGATGTTTTAATTTGAATGCTTTACCAGAGAACCAATTCCATTGCAGCCATTCAGAATTTTTATGTTGCACATGATTGCTTCTTGAAATTCCAATAAACTGATGGCCAGGAAGAGCGGCTGAGATTCTCTGCCCAAGATCTCCGTAACCAATAATTAGTACTTTTTTCATATATATATTTCTAAAGTGCCTATATTAAAAGTATTATCCATAGGTGGCTAATATTGAACTCAAGCAATTAAAAGGAATTGGTCCTTCTGCTTTGGAAAAACTGAACTCCTATGGGATTTTTAATCTCCGAGATCTGTGTTTTCATCTGCCCTCAGGGTATCAAGATAGAACCAGGGTTACCGAAGTCATGGACTTGGAATCTGGAGATGAAAAATTAATTAGGATCAAAATAGTGTCTTCTCAATCTTTGTATAGGCCTAGAAAAATGATGGTCTTAAAGTGCACGGATGGTTCTGCCTCTATCAATATTAGATTTTTTTATTTCCATCCCATGCAAGCAAAGCAATTGAAAGCTGGAGCTGAGCTTGTGTGCTTTGGCAAGGTTACCCTCAGTAGGTTTGGGTTAGAGATGATTCATCCAGAGTATGAGGTAATAGGGGTGGGCACATCGCCAGAACAAGAAACCTTAACCCCTATGTACAGAGTTCCAAAAGGAATTGGGCAAAAAAAAATACGCAGGTTCGTCTTGGCTGCTATCCAAAAGCTTGATTTTGAAGATGATTTCCTCAACCTAGAAAAATATGATTCGTCTTTAGATATGAATATTTTAGAGGCTTTAAAAGCGATCCATAACCCCGCCCCAATGACTGATATTGATGACATTTTGCCTGGAGGTTCCCATCCTGCACGAGTAAGACTGCTGAAAGAGGAGATGATTGCCTTTCAAGCTGGCATGACTTTCCTGAAAAGAAAACAAAAAAGACATCGTGCATTCCCATTAACCCAAGAAGGCTCATGGAGCAAAGAGGTGCAGCATAACTTCGCATTTCAACTGACCCAGGCTCAGTCGCGAGTCCTAGAAGAGATTCGGCATGATCTGTCTCAAGCAGTTCCTATGATGCGATTAGTGCAGGGTGATGTTGGTTCAGGTAAAACGGTTGTTGCGGCTTTGGCTGCAGCGTTAGCCCTAGACTCATCTTTCCAGGTAGCCTTCATGGCCCCTACAACCCTTCTAGCAGAGCAACACTTTATAAGTTTGCAAAATTTCTTTGGCGAAGAATCTAAGAAGATTGCTTTGCTGACAGGGAGTACTTCTGCAAAAGGTAGAAAGAAAGTGTTGCGAGATATGGAAGAGATGAAAGTGAGATTGGTCGTAGGCACGCATGCATTGTTCCAAAAGGGCGTTAACTTTTCAAATCTAGCGCTGATTATCATAGATGAGCAACACCGTTTCGGGGTAAATCAAAGATTAGCATTAAGAAAGAAAAATGATTCTGAGAGCTCTGCTCCTCATCAACTCACATTAACTGCCACGCCGATCCCTAGAACACTTTCTATGAGTGTTTATGCAAATATGGATGTGTCTATTATTGATGAATTGCCGCCTGGAAGAAAACCAATACAAACCTCTTGCTTGCCCCTAAGCGGAAAAAATAAGCTGATAGAAAGGATTTTGGCAGCGACTAAGAAAGGAAGTAAAGCCTACTGGGTCTGCCCTCTGATCGAGGAATCAGAAAATTTAGATTTGAATGCGGTGATGGAGACTTATGAAGATCTCAAAGGATATTTTAGTGAAACAAAAATTGGATGTCTTCATGGCAAACTATCTGCGAAAGATAAACAAAGAGAAATTCAGAAATTTAAAGATAGCGAAACCTCTGTTCTGGTTTCAACAACGGTAGTTGAGGTTGGGGTTGATATCCCAGATGCAGATATTATGGTTATTGAAAATGCTGAAAGATTTGGCCTTGCTCAGCTTCATCAGCTCAGAGGAAGAATTGGTAGAGGGAGCAAAGAAAGTTTTTGCATTCTTTTGCATAAAGATAAAATTGGGGAGATCTCCTCTCAAAGATTAGATGTTTTAGTGGAGACTCAAGATGGATTTAAAATCGCTGAAAAAGATTTGGAGATTAGAGGTCCAGGAGAGATTATGGGTGCGCAGCAAACTGGGATAGTGCCAATGAAATATACAAACCTTGTAAGAGACAGTCAGTACCTCATGGGAACGAAAAAAGTAGCTGAGGTTATCTGCGATGAAGATCCTGAGCTCGCCAATCAATTAATTGAAAGGTGGATCTCAGGATCTATAGCTTTTGCAGATGCGTAACTTACAGCAGGCCGTTCAGGGTCAGAAGCGGCGCGATCACCAAACTGACAATTGCCATTACATTAATCAGAATGTTCATGGCTGGACCAGAAGTATCCTTGAAAGGATCACCAACAGTATCGCCAACAACAACAGCAGCATGAGTATCAGAACCCTTCCCACCTAAGTTACCTTTTTCAACATATTTCTTTGCGTTGTCCCAGGCACCACCAGCATTTGCCATGAATAATGCTAAAGCCACGCAACCCAATAGGCCGCCAGCTAGCATCCCACCAAGTGCCATAGCTCCAAGGGTAAAACCAACCAATGGAGGCATTGATACTGCAATCACACCAGGAAGTATCATTTTTTTCAATGCTGCTTTCGTAGCAATTTCAACACATTTTTCTGAATCAGGGTCAGCGGTACCTTCCATCAAACCATCAATTTCTCTAAATTGTCTTCTGATCTCATTGATCATCGCAAAAGCTGCATCGCCTACAGCCGTCATGGTAATTGAGGAAATTAAAAATGGGATACAGATTCCAATAAACATACCAACCAGCACGATAGGTTGATCAAGAGATAGGGTGAAGGCATCTCCGAAATTCAGTGTCACCACTGCAGAGAATGCTGAAATAATTGCAAGCGCGGCTAATGCAGCGGCACCAATTGCAAAGCCCTTTCCAATCGCTGCTGTTGTATTGCCTAGTTCATCTAAAGAATCAGTGATTTCTCTAACCTCTGCGCCCATACCGGACATTTCTGCAATGCCTCCAGCATTATCTGCAACGGGCCCATAAGCATCAATAGCCATGGTTATCCCAACAGTAGACAGCATGCCAACAGCAGCAATCCCCACGCCATAAACACCGGATAGAGTTGTTGAGATAAGAATAATGGTAGCTAAAATTAATATAGGAATAACTACGGATTGCATGCCAACAGAAAGGCCTGAAATCATAACTGTGGCTGGACCTGTCTCCCCAGATTCTGCAATCTTTTTCACTGGATCACCACCAGTATAATATTCTGTAATTAGGCCAATTAGCACTCCACCGACTGCTCCGCAAACTACCGCCCACCAGACATTCATTGAAACATCGGCTAAGCTTGAAATAAGGAAATAAGCCATCACAATAAAAATTGCTGGAGCAAATAGTGTGCCAGATCTTAATGCGCTAGCAGGAGCTTTTGATGCCTGTAATTTCACAATAACAATGCCAACAATAGAAGCGATGAGCCCAATCGATGCCAAGGCCAAGGGCAACATCATCATTTCCTGAGAGCCTAGGGTATAAGCAATTGCAATTGATGCAATCATAGCGCCGCAATAGGATTCAAAAATATCAGAGCCCATGCCAGCAACATCGCCAACGTTATCACCAACGTTATCTGCGATGACGCCAGGATTTCTGGGATCATCCTCTGGAATTCCAGCCTCTATTTTGCCTACTAAATCTGCACCCACATCAGCACTCTTGGTAAAAATACCGCCGCCAACTCGAGAAAATAAAGCTACCACAGAAGCCCCCATTCCAAAGCCTTCTAATGCATGAATATGATCTGCACTGTAAAAATAGAATAGCCCGCCAAGCCCAACGAGGCCTAATGAGGCAACACATAAGCCCATGACTGAGCCTCCATAAAAAGATACAGATAAAGCAGCGGCTGCTCCGTGTTCTTGTGCTGCGGTAGCTGTTCTAACGTTTGCTTTAGTCGCAGCATACATGCCGATAAAACCAGCCAAAGATGAGCAAGCTGCCCCAACAATCACTGCAATAGCAGATTCATGCGAGATAAACACAGCAACTAATACTACTAATACTGTTACAAAGATTAATAGATAAGTGTATTCAGTTTTCATAAACTTCATTGCGCCTTTGTGAATTTCATCGCCAATCTTTTTGACTTGATCTGTTCCATCTGAATAGCTCATGACTAATCGAAAAACTATAAAAGCAACTACCAAACCAAGGGCACCAAGAGCTGGCGCAAGCAATATATTCATTCTCTCTCTCCTATTAAAAAGTGTGTAATTTTAACAAATAAAATAAAAATTTATCAATGATTAGGCTCAGAATTAAAGATTTCTTCATCTAGCTGATTTTCAGATTTCGCTACTATACATGCTATTGCTGCATCTCCGGTAACATTTACTGAAGTTCTGACCATATCAAGAACTCTATCAACAGCCAGAATAATTCCAATGGCCTCTAAAGGCAGATTGAATTGCTGCAGAATAATAATAAGGGTAATAGTTCCCGCTGAGGGCACTGCTGCTGTTCCTATGGACGTTGCCACGGCCAACAAGACCACCTGTGCGTATTGAAATAGAGTTAAATCAATTCCTGAGATTTGAGCAATAAATACTGTTGCAAGTCCTTGCATGATAGCCGTGCCATCCATATTGATGGTGGCTCCAACTGGTACCACAAAAGAAGCAACATTTTGATTCACCCCAAGATCGTGATGAACGGTCCTCAGTGTCACTGGGATAGTTGCTGCGCTTGATGAGGTAGAAAATGCAAAGAGCGCAACATTTTTAATTTTTTTAAAGAAAGTAATGGGATTCAAGCCCCCAACAAATTTTAGAAAAAATGAATATGTAACTAATGCATGAAAAAAAAGTAATGCTATTAATAAAACAACATATGCCAACACGTCTTGAAAGATATCTAACCCATCAGCAATAATAAATTTCCCAATCAAACAGAAGACACCGATAGGTGCAAAGCTCATGATCATTACAATCAATTGCAAGAATACCGTATTCAGCTTTGCGAATGAATCGCTGAAATTTCCAGTTAAATGATTTGTCTTATTTAAAGCTAACCCAAATAAAATACTAAAAAAAACAATAGCCAGCATCTGGTTATCAGCCATGGCTTGAATGATATTTGAGGGGAAAATACCAGTGATGGTTGAGTAAATGCCTTGTCCTTGAGGAAGAGAACTCGGCGCTGCCATGACAATTTCTGCGCTGTAATTAGAGCCAGGCTGAAAGAAAGCGCCTGCTAATAAGGCTAAGGTCACCGCAATCGCTGTTGTTAAGAGGTAGAAACCAACTGTTTTTATAGTTAAAGATCCTAGTGATTGAGAGCTACCTAAAGAAGAAATACCAGTAACCAAAGAAAAGAAAACCAGCGGCACTACGAGCAGCTTCAAAAGATTCATGAAAATCTCTCCACCCATCTTAAAGATGTACAGCTCTATAAATTGATCAACTGAGCTTGGGACAACGTTGGTATAAAAAAGAAATGATCCTACCGCAAACCCTAGAAATAAACCTATAATTATATTTCTAGTTAGGTTTGTAGGCGTATCTATCATGATATTTCTGTCATCTCAAAATCCTCTTTGCCAACCCCGCAGTCTGGGCATAGCCAATCATCCGGCACATCGTCCCAAGCAGTGCCTGGAGCAATGCCGTCATCTGGCCAACCCAACTCTTCGTCGTATATTAAACCGCAAACAATGCATTCCCATTTTTTATATTCCATGGTCTCTCTCAATGATCTGGACTAATAAGTCACGTTAATGAAAATTTAAGCAAGTTATAATATCAGATTTTAGAGATCTAATTCATGCGCACAAAAAGAATCGGAAAATGGCTTCTTGAACCAGAGCTTCGCATGCATTTAAATAATGCAGAGGACCTCTCTTGGTTGCTGGAAGATGGCTCCATCACGCAGAAAATTTCTGGTATGGCAATTTTTCAGTTAGAGATTATCAGGGATCAACTGGGACTGGCGAGCATGAATGAGTACTGGGCACTCGGCCTTTTTCCGCAACCAGTAAGAGTTCGTGAAGTGATTCTGTCTGGCAATAATCAACCCATGGTGTATGCAAAAAGCATCATCCCTTTCTCAACCTCCAGCAAAGGATATCCTGAGCTTGAAAAAATCGGGAGCAAGCCTCTGGGTGACTTAATCTTTACCAGCGATCTATTTATCAAGGAAAGCAGAATGTTTGCGCCATTCATAAAACATGGTGATCCATCTAAGGTATGGGGCAGAAGAACAAATTATTCGGTTCAAGGATATCCATTTAGCATCATGGAGGTATTCTTGTAAGATCATGCAAAAAATTACTGCAATCTTTGAGCTCATGAGGCTTGATAAACCCATTGGAATCTATTTGTTGCTTTGGCCTGCGCTCATAGCTCTTGTAATAAGTACTGAGGGGCATCCTCTACTCTGGCAAGTAGGCATGGTAGTGTTGGGCAGTATTCTGGTTCGCTCCGCAGGATGTGTCATCAATGACATTTGGGACAGAGATCTAGATGGCAAGGTAACTAGGACAAAAGCCAGGCCGCTTCCAAGCCAAAGACTAACCCTCACAGAAGCATGGCTGATTTTTATAGTTCTAGGAGGCTTGAGTCTTTCTTTATTGGCTCTCGTGAACATGAATACGCTAATAATTAGTGCGTTATTTGCTGGGTTAATTATTTTATACCCACTAACTAAAAGATTTTTTATCGGACCTCAACTATTCCTGGGCATCACGTTCAACCCAGTCATTATTGTGTTTGCACTTACAGAACAATTAAGCAATCCTGTAATGCCATACCTATTCTTTGCAATTGCATCTCTGACTATTGCATTTGATTCATTTTATGGATTAACCGACAGGGAGGATGATATCCATTTGAAGATAAACTCTACCCCTTTGTGGTGGGGCAAAAAAACTCTACCAATAATTATGGGATTTCAAATCATGGCTATTTGTCTATTAGGAATAATTGGAAAAATTGATGGGCTTGAATTAATTTGGTTTCAAGGACTCATTATTCTAGGTGGTTTTTTTATCTTTCAGCACAAGCTTGCAAGAGAGAGAAAATATTTAGCTGCATTTAAAAATAATCATTGGGCCAGTCTCATTCTTTTAATTTTAGCTCTAGGTTCCTATAGTTTTTAGAAAAATAACATGCAGCCTACAATTCAAAAAATAGAGCTAGGGAAATTGGCTGGTATAAAAAATACATTACCTTTTCACAACCCATTCGAAAGTATTGAGTATTTAAAGGCAATGGAAGATAGCCAATCTGCCTCTGAGCAGTCTGGTTGGATACCAGAGCATTTAGGCAAAATAGAAAGCGGCCAATTAGTTGGTCTGTTGCCTCTCTACAAAAAATTTAATAGCTATGGTGAATTTATTTTTGATCACCAATGGGCCAATGCACTTCAACAGGCTGGAAGAAATTACTACCCAAAACTTTTAACTGCCGTGCCCTTTACTCCTTGCGAGGGTGATAGGATTTTGGGGAATACCGATACAAATAAAATAGAGTTAATAGATGCTTGCATAGACAAACTAAAAACAGAACAAATAGAAAGCTGGCATGTGCTATTTCCAAATAATGCAGGGAAGAAGATCCTTAAACAAAAAGAATTGATAGAAAGATTTAATTATCGATTTGTATGGAGAAATAATAAATATGCTACTTTCACTGATTTTCTTTCAATCTTTACCTCTCGGCAAAGAGCCACAATTCGAAAAGAAAGACAAAGTATTGAGAAGATAGGCATTACTTTTCGATGCAAAAAAGCCGATGAAGTTACCTTGGAAGATTGGGATATTTTTTATCCCTTTTATCAACAAACATACCTCGAAAGGGGTCAAAGCCCCTACCTAAAAAGAGATTTTTTTTATCAAATAAATACCTCAAATCAAAAACTTAAGCCTGTAATATTTTTTGCCTATCAAGATGATATGCCAATAGCTGCGTCGCTTTGCTTCGAGGGTCGGAATACTCTTTACGGGAGACACTGGGGTGCGCTCACCAAAGTAAAGAACCTGCACTTTGAATGTTGCTACTACCAAGGCATTGATTACTGCATTAACAATAATATTAAATTTTTTGATCCTGGGGTGCAGGGTGAGCATAAAATTAGAAGAGGCTTCCAGCCTCAAATAGATTCTTCATTTCATTATTTTTTACATAGTGATTTAAGTACTGCTGTTAAAAACTTTTGTGATTCCGAGAAGAGGCAAATTGAGACTTACATTGAAGCTTGCAAGACATATACACCATTTAACAAAGATTATAGAATTGAGTAGATGGATAAATCACTCAAAACTAGCAATCATTTAAGCGCCTGCTCTACTAATTTTCTAAGGCTAAAAAAAATTCTAAAGGGTTTTGGGAAAGAAAAATATTCTTTTGATATTTTATACTCTGAAGCAAAATGCAAAGCTGAGTTCGTTGTGATATCAAGGACGCCACATACCTTAATACTTGAAGCAAAATTTTTTAATCACGAGTCTGCATTAATAGATTTTTTACTCAGAGTGAATATTTATATTGATGCGAGGATGGCAGAAGTCATTTCATATCAACAAGAAAAACCAGTGCCATTTTTTATCAAAGCGCCCTTCTCGCAATCACAAGATGAAAAGTATCAACAAAATAGAATATTGACCGAATGGTTGGAGAATATTTTTATTCATGGAGCAATTGAGAAACAAGAAATCGATTTTCTAAATGACTAAGATTTTATATCTTCATGGCTTTGCGTCTTCGGCCGATTCAACTAAAGCACTTCAGCTTAAAAAATATATTGAGCTTCACACAAAGCAAACTAACATCCTCATACCAAATATAGAAAATAATATTTTGAAGGCTGTGGACCAAATTAATTTACTAATGCAAACAGAAAAACCCACTGCATTAATTGGGAGTTCATTAGGAGGCTTTTATGGAACATATTTTGCTGAAGAATATGGCGTGAAATTTATTGGGATTAATCCCGCAGTGATGCCGCCAGCTCAAATGTCTCAATACTTAGGAGAAAATAAAAATTATTCGACAGGAGAAAAATTTATTATTAACCAAGATCAATTGGATCTGCTGGATGCCATGGCCGAAAAAATTAAAACTATTAAGCCTGGTTCTAATTACATGGTGTTACTTCAATCTTTAGATGAGGTATTGGACTATCGAGCTGCCCTAAGCTTTTATAGGGGGGCTTATCTGAATGTAACATATGGAGGAAGTCATTCATTTGAAAATTTCGAAGATTATTTTCAAAAAATTAGATTATTTCTAAATTTGCACTAATATTGTGCAAAAAATATATTTTGCTCTATAATAAAGCATTAATTGCACTAATAAAGTGCAAATAAATTGGCATATAAATTGCTTGTATAATATTGCTACATAAATAAATTTGAGGAGACACTTATGGCAGATTATAAAACTTATGAATATATTTGGTTAGATGGATATCAACCAGAGCCTTCAATGCGAAGCAAGGTCAAGGCAACGGATGCCAGCACTCCACCAGAATGGTCGTTTGACGGCTCGTCTACTAAACAAGCAGAAGGCGGCAAATCTGATTGTTTGTTAATACCAGTGCAGACTTATGAAAACCCAAACGGGCATGACTTAGTAATGACTCAGGTGCAATCTTCAGATCATACGACTCACCCATCTAATTTTAGAGCAGAAGCAGAAAAAATAGTGACTGATGAATGGTGGTTCGGTTTTGAACAAGAGTTTTTCTTCACAGACCCTGAAACAGGAAATCCTCTAGGCTGGGAAAATGGAGAGCCTAGACCTCAAGGAGACTATTACTGTGGAGTTGGTGCCGGGAATGTTGTCGGCAGAGAAATTTCAGATGTTCACCTTCAAGTCTGTCTGGATTTAGGAATTACATTAACCGGAACAAATGCTGAAGTTGCACTTGGTCAATGGGAATATCAATGCCTAGGAAAAGGAATCAAGGCCGCTGATGACCTCTGGATAAGCAGATACTTGCTTTATAAGGTTGCGGAAGAGTTTGGTGTGGGTGTAAATCTCCACCCCAAACCTAAAACTGGCGATTGGAATGGATCTGGCATGCATACGAATTTCTCTAATGAAGAGATGCGGACGCGCGGCTCTGAAAAGCTCTTCACATCAATGTGTGACAAACTTGGTGAAGTGCATGCAGAAGGAATAGCTTCATATGGCTCCGATAACGACAAGAGATTGACCGGACGGCATGAAACTCAAAGCATTGATATCTTCTCATACGGAGTAAGTGATAGGGGGGCAAGTATCAGAATTCCTATCTATACTGTTGAGCATAATTGGAATGGCTATTTAGAAGATAGAAGGCCAGCTTCCAATGCTGATCCATATAAAATTCTTTCTCACATTGTAGGAACTCTTACAAAATAATGGTTTATCTTGCTTAACCAGACTAAGAATTCTAAACATAGCCTCCTTTATAGGGGGCTATTTTTTGCTTCAAATAAATTATGAATAAGATTGAATTCGAAGCTTTTAATAGCCTAAATACTGAGATTATTATTCTCAATGCCCAGGATTTATCTTTGCTGTGGTTGAATGATTCTGCAAAAGCTGCAAATTGGATTACAGATCCCTCGATCAATGACACTGGAGATATTTTTTCAATGCTAGATGAGCCCGCGGCTGAACAAATAAAAGAGCTGCTTAGTCAGGCCAAAAAAAATGCTAGCTCAATCACCCGAAGAGATTTTATGATTGGAGAGCATTCTGAACAACTGAGAACGCTTGATCTCACTGTGACCTATTCTGAAAAAAAAGACCTTATTTTCATTGAAGCATTAAATACAGACAATCTAAATAAAATTATTGATTCCACTAGAAGTTTTGCAAGTCAGAAAATTGCAGCTGGATTAGCTCGAACGCTAGCCCATGAAGTAAAAAATCCTTTATCTGGAATTAAGGGTAGCGCTCAAATTCTCAAGTCAAAATACTCAGATGATTTCTCTAAAAAGTTCTTAAAAATCATTGAAGACGAGACGGACAGACTAAATGAAATTGTTACAAAAATTCTAACCCCTGCAAAAAAACCAACCTTCGCTTATTTCAACTTGCATGAAGCATTGCAAAGAGTATTGGCTCTTACTGATGCTGAGACGCAAGAAAATTTAACTATCAGCAGAAACTTTGATCCCAGTATTCCTGAAATCTATGGCGATAAAAATTTATTTATTCAGGCGCTAATGAACATTGTAAAAAATGCCATGCAGGCCTGCTCTGATTACTCTGAGATACCGATGCTCAGTATCAAAACTCATATTACATACAGGCAACCGATTAATGGCACTATTCATGGCACCCTGGCTGAAATTATTATTAGTGACAATGGCCCGGGTATTGAGCCTGATCTACATGACCAAATATTCTTTCCAATGGTTTCGAGCAAAGAAACAGGCTCAGGGATTGGGCTATCAATAGCTCAAGATATTATCAGAATTCATGGTGGAGCTATTTCTTTTGAACGCAGAAATGAGGAAACACTATTTTCAATTTTAATACCCATCTCTCAAGCTATGCAGGGTGCTCAAAGTGCATAACATATGGATTGCTGATGATGATGAGGCTATTCGCATGGTCCTTGAGGAGGGATTAAAAAGTGATAAATTGGCAATTACTACTTTTGCTAGTGGCGATCTACTCATCGAGGCATTAAATGCTACCCAGCCTGATTTAATTATCTCGGACATTAAGATGCCTGGAATGCAAGGCTATGATCTCTTGAAACATATCAAGAATAATTATGAGAAGCTGCCAGTAATTATCATGACAGCTTTTACTGACATGCAAGCTGCAATTGATGCCTATGGCGGAGGTGCCTTTGAATATATTCCCAAGCCATTTGATTTAGATGAAGCGCTGCAAACGATTAATCGGGCTCTTGAAGAAAATAAGCAAACAGCCCCAAAAAAAATCTCTAAATCTGAAATTATTGGTTCTGCAGCTTCTATGCAAGTAGTATTTCGCTCCATTGGGAAACTCGCCAATACAAATGCAACGGTTCTAATTCAAGGCGAATCAGGCACAGGCAAAGAGCTTGTTTCAAAATCACTCCATAAAAATAGCCCAAGATTTGATATGCCTTTTATTGCATTAAATATGGCAGATATTCCAAAAGAATTGATTGAATCTGAATTATTTGGTCACGAGAAAGGCGCCTTCACTGGAGCGGTAGAGCAACGAATAGGTCGATTTGAGCAAGCGAATGGAGGCACTCTCTTTCTTGATGAGATAGGTGATATGCCTTTAGAAACACAAACTAGATTACTGCGAGTGCTGTCAAATAAAGAATTTTTTCGGGTAGGCGGAGATAAGCCCGTCAAAGTAGATGTGCGAATTCTGGCGGCAACTCACCAAAGCTTGGAGTCGCTAGTTGCAGCTGGAACATTTCGAGAAGACCTCTACTACCGATTAAATGTTATTCGTGTAGAAGTGCCTCCACTGCGAGAAAGAAAAGAGGATATAGGAGATTTAACATCAGCATTTTTAAAAATGCATGCGGACTCTTTGATGGAGCAAAGTAAATCTCTGTCCCATGAGGCATTGCTTGCTCTAACAGCCTATGATTGGCCGGGTAATGTGAGGCAGCTTGAAAATACTTGTTATTGGATTGCATTAATGGCCCCAACTGACAATGTGAAGCTCGAAGATCTGCCAAAGGAAATTTTCAAAGGCAGGTCGCCTGCTGAAAAAAAATCTTCTAATTGGGAGGCAGGATTTTCGCAGTGGCTTGCAGATATTTATCAGAGCAATCCAGAGAACATGCTTGAAGTCATAGAGCCTACACTAGATAAATTGATGATTAATTTTGCGCTAGAAAAAACTAAAGGGAAAAAACATGAAGCTGCTAAAGTCTTAGGCTTAGGAAGAAATACCTTAGCAAAGAAAATAAACTCTCAGAAAGATTAGTTCAAGTGATCCATTAAATTGCTGGCATAGTGCAAGGCAAATAAATCATCACACCCGCCAACATGTTCCTCATCAAACCAGATTTGTGGTACCGAGGTTTTTCCAGCCTTATCTGCCATTTCAGCTCTCAGCGAGGGATTAAAATCAACAGAAATCTCCTCAAATTCAATTCCTAGTTCTTTGAATAGCCCTTTTGCTTTATAGCAATATGGGCATGTTTGAGTTGTATATATAGTTACCACTTTCATAATTTTATTATTTAAGATTTATATTTTGAACTGTTACACCAGCTACGGTAAATTGAGCCTGCTCAAAAGTGGGGGCTGATAATGTGCCCATGGCATTATTGGAGAAACCATATTGCTCCTTAGGAATCCCAAGAAAATTTTTGTCTATTTTCTTGTTTCCATTTAAATCAATAAAAAGTGCAATGGCATAAGATCCATCTGGGAGATCAAGAGTAAACTGAGATAGCTTCTGAGATTCAATGTAGGCTTCAATGCCTGCCAACACTCCAACTTCTGATTGCTTCTCTTTTTTCACGGAATTCTCATAGTCTTCAGGATTATCATAGAGTGCCAACATCAAAGTGCCAGATTTGTCTTGGTTTCCAAGGTTAATAATGAGCTCGCCTGCAAAGCAATCGCTGGCAAGAATGCAAACAAAAAGAAAGAAGGTATGATTTAGAAAAGATCTCATAGGCTCATTAAGTTTGAACGAGTGGCAGACCTTCTTGTTGCCAGGTTGATATGCCACCTTTTAAAATGTAAGTGTCTTTGTAACCATGAGATTGTAGTTTTTCTCCGCTCAATGCTGCATTTCTGCCCATGGAACAAAATAAGATAATTGGTTTATCCTGAAGCTTCAATAATTCATCATGCCTGAAATCTAGCTCATCAAATGGAATATTAACTGCCCCTGCAATCGACCCCGCCTCAAATTCTTTTTTAGGTCTAACATCTAACAATGCAGCTGATTGTTTATTAACTAATTTAGTTAGCTGTGCGCAGTCAACTCTGTTGCCTCCACGCCCAGTCTCAGAGCGAAACCATAGCAAGATAGAAATAAATAAAGGCACGGACAAGTACCAGTTATCAATTAAAAACAAATTGAATTCAAGCATTCGACTATTATCGCTTAAAATATATTTTCATGTGAGGTTTATATAATGAAAGATCATAATTTTTTAGTTTTAGTCAGGCACGGTCAAAGTGAGTGGAATGCAAAAAATTTATTTACTGGATGGAAGGATCCAGGCTTAACTAACCAGGGAAGTGAAGAGGCTAGAAATGCAGCTGAGCTCATTAAACTTAGAGAGATAGAATTTTCTGCAATGTACACCTCGGTACTGCAACGCGCGCAAATCACAGGGCAAATAATACTCCAGGGCATTGATCAAACAGGTATACCCGTTATCAAAGATCAGGCCTTAAACGAACGGGATTATGGTGATCTTGCAGGCTTAAATAAAGATGATGCTCGAAAGCAATGGGGCGAAGAACAAGTTCATATCTGGAGACGATCCTATGATATTCCTCCTCCAGGGGGAGAAAGCCTGAAAAATACAGCAGAAAGAGTATTGCCGTATTTTAATGAGGAGATCATGCCAAGATTAATGGCTGGAGAAAATATTTTAATTGCGGCCCATGGAAACTCTCTTCGATCTCTTGTAATGCAACTTGATCAGCTATCCGAAGAAGAGGTCTTGAGTCTGGAGATTCCAACCGGGGCTCCAATTTTATATTGCTTTTCTGGTGAGCAACGCCCCTCTGCAAAAGAAAATCTTTTTTGAAACAAGACTTTAAAAAAATTTCTAATCAAGTTGTTGCTTGGTATCTTGAGAGTGGGAGACATCATTTGCCATGGAGGCATAAAGTTACGCCCTACAGGATATGGATATCTGAGATCATGTTGCAACAAACTCAGGTGCAAACTGTTATCCCTTATTTCAATGCGTTTATTAAAAAATACCCTACCCTAGGAAAACTCTCTTCTACTTCTGAGGATGAGATTTTAGCCATATGGTCAGGTTTAGGCTTTTATAGAAGAGCAAGGAATATCTTTGCAGCTAAAGAGATCATAAAAACAGACTATCAAAATAAATTTCCCAAAAAGTTAGAGCAAATTATCAGTTTGCCAGGTATTGGGAAATCAACTGCCGGCGCCTTAATGTCCCTAGCATTTCTTGAGCCTCAGCCTATTTTGGATGGCAACGTCAAACGAGTGATCTCAAGATTAATCAAGAAAGATATTGCAACACTTAAAGAAAAAGAATTATGGGGGCTCTCTGAAAAACTAGTGAATCATGAAGATTGCTTCTCTTATACTCAGGGAATTATGGATCTTGGAGCAACTGTATGCACTCAAGCAAACCCCTTGTGCCAAACGTGTCCTCTCAATAAGGATTGCAAATCAGCTTTTAGCGTCAAACCACAAATAAAAAATAAAACTGCAAAAGCCAAAATGACGATTGCGATGGATTTGTCTTTGGTTCTCACAAATCATTCTTTTTTGCTTGCCAAAAATGAAGAAAGCTCTATTTGGCATCATCTTTGGATACCCTTTGATGATGCTATCATAGCTGTGCATACCTCGAAATTACAGCTGCTTAAACAAGAGCGGATCAGGCATGAATTAACGCATCGAAGTCTTAATCTATTAATTAATATCTATATTTCACCTAAAGAATTCAAGATCAAAACAAATCAAAAATATGAATGGATAAAAAAGGATAGAATACAGGCTTATGGAACCCCTCAACCGATAACAAAATTAATGAGTCAATTATGAGTAAAACAGTTTTCTGCAAAAAATTTCAAAAAGATTTACCGGCCATGACTGTGCCGCCCATGCCAGGACCGAAAGGCAAAGAGCTTGTGGACTCCATTTCATTAGACGCTTGGGAAGCATGGAAATCTCATCAAACAATGTTAATTAATGAAAGGCACCTAGATTTATCCAAGGCAGAAGATCGAGCTTGGCTGCTAGATCAAATGGGTAAGTTTTTTAATAACGAAGAGGTTGAACAAGCGTCTGGCTTTAAAGCCCTAGACTAACTGTTCCACCAAGCCACATCAGAGAAAGCCCTTAAATCTATTTCGTGAGTCCAGGCAGACCTATGTTGCTGCGCTAGGTGATAGTAAGTCTCCGCAATTTTTTCTGGAAGAATTAAACCATCATGCTCCATGCCGCGAGATGCTCGAAGCTCCTGAAACATTTCTTTCCCGAGCATTTTTCCAAGTGTATCAGGCGCATCAACCATGCCATCCACGACAATATGCGCAACATGGATGCCTTTAGATGCAAATTCTGCATTTAGCGTTTGACACAACATTCTTCGTCCGCCCATAGCCGTTGCATGAGAATGCTGGTTTTTATTACCGCGCATCGCAGCAGTGGCTGAGGTTACAAGGAAGGTTCCTAAACCTCTGGCTTCCATGAACGGCATGAGCGTTTTCGCAACTCTAAAAAGCCCCAGATCTGCCATTCTCCAAGCCCACTCAAATTCTTTTAAAGAGGTTTCATGCAGTAACTTCATGCCTGATTGAGCTCCTAGGTTATAAACTAACACCTGAATTGGGCCCACGTCTTTCTCTATGGAGGCAATCAGGTCTTCTAGTATATTGTCTTGAATTGCATCTATTAAATAACCAGAAGCGCTGCCGCCCTTTTCTTCAATCTGCCGAACCATGCTATCTAACCCAGCTTGATCAGACCTGCGACACAAACAGGCATGCAATCCTTCGCTGGCAAACTTTGCAGCAACCGTTCCGCCGATCCCGGCGCCTGCACCCAAAACTAAACATACTGGCTTCATGAGACTTCTCTTTTTTTATAATAATATTTATATTCTAACTAACTATTCTCCAGTGCGCGCTGTTCGGTTATAATTTTGACCTCTGAATGCCCAGATAGCTCAGTCGGTAGAGCAAAGGACTGAAAATCCTTGTGTCGGTGGTTCGATTCCACCTCTGGGCACCATGCTTACAATATTATTTCTGTTGCAATTAGTGACTATTG
>ERZ891134.494-NODE-494-length-32911-cov-23.076668_pt1 | contig 32911 bp, 36 predicted proteins | sample MGYA00520888_ERZ891134 | MGnify/ENA primary metagenome ERZ891134 (study PRJEB32303, sample SAMEA104408692) | aquatic metagenome | biome: Brackish water; feature: Coastal; material: water | place: Baltic Sea | collected 2014-10-23 | depth 10 m ... | reverse complement strand
TCCTTGAGGTTTTGATCGTGAGTCTTCAAGCTCTCAGCGCGACAGCAGGTCATGTATGAAAAGCTAGACCTCCTCAATTGCTTGTCCTAATTGGTCTTTGGTTCTCTATTGAGGTGATGCGACGTATCTGGATTTAATTGCATCAAATCTCTCAGTGCTTTCTTGTGAATAATTGAGTATTTTTACTTGTTGTGAGTGGCTCGAGGCCGAGGCTTCCATTCTATTCATGTAATTTCCACCTCTTCAAGTTGTTCTTTGATGTGCGTGACGCCCATTTCTAGGGTTCCCTAGAGTTCAGAGACAACCGACTTTGCTTTCATCCTTGACTCTGGAGAAATGTTATCTGCTTGATCTAGCAGTTGCTCTTCAGCCTGGTTAATGTTTGATTTTACTTGTTTCTTGACTCAGAATAGGAGCCTACGACCTGGTTAATTTCCTTTTGGCATTTTTGCTATCAGCTGCTCCTCTAGAAACATATTGAATTCAAATAATTGTTCATCGCTGAGTTGTTGCCTTGATGTTGCTCCTAATTTTGATTGAAGGAAACTTTTTGCTCGTTCTTGATCCCATTTCAGCGTCGTGAGTATTTCGTCCCCTTGCGTGATCAAGTCGCCTCTGCGTAGAGGAGTCTGGACTGCACTGGCTTCTGCTCCTACTTCGAAGCTTTTCAGCTTATTGAGATAGGACACTAGATCGCTATACCTCGTTAATTTGTGCCTGCTCCCATGTCCATATGCTCGCTCTAAATACATGTGTTCATGTTCACGGGTCCATCCGATGCGCTTAAGTTGTAGATCGATAGCGGTGAGTTCTTCGCTCCAATCGTCTGGGTCTATCGGTGCCTCGCTCGGTTCTGAGATCTGTTCTGTGATCGTTTCGGCGATTTGTCCAGAGACTGCTTTTGGTTGCGATGTCTGATCTTGAGACGGGGCTAATCGCGATGGTTCTGATCGGCTTTGCTCGTTTTTAGCTTCAACTTGTTGCTTTTTTGGTGGCTTGGCTTCTCCCTGTTCTTGTTTTTTTACGGAACTTTCTACGGGATGCTTTCGTTCAGTGGGTGGCTTTGCCATAAGGACCCTTTGTACGAGCCGCTCTCGTGCACGGTCTTCTGCTTGCTCTGCATCAGCAGCCTCTCCTAGCGAGCTGCCGAGATCCTGTTCACCTTCGATGCCGCTGACACGCACGACACATCGGTCGCTATCGATGTGGCAAATTTCGACCTTTGTCTTCATGCCTCTGGAGGGGGGTAACCATTTCTAAACTGTTGCGATGGATTCAGCAGCCCTACCATCTCTAACGCCTTTTCTCGATGGCGTTGATCGATGGGCTGAGCTCTTACCTCTCCTTCCAGTGCTTGTGGCCTTGGAGCTGGTACTCTCTGCCGACAATGCCATTGCCTTAGCTGCTGTTGCTCGTAAGCAAAACGACCCAGCTCAGGAAAAGAAAGCGCTCGACTATGGAATTGCGATTGCTTTTTTTCTCAGAGTTGCCTTGATTTTATTGGCTCAGTGGGTTTTGGCGTTTAAACCGTTGCAACTCCTTGCCGGTGTTTATCTGCTGTGGCTCTTTCTTTCTCATATCTGGTTCAAGGCATCAAGCTCTGAGACTCCCTCGGGATCCTCAAGGCCTGCATCTCCGATCTCCTTTACAAAGACGATCGTTGCATTGGCCTTAACCGATCTAGCTTTTTCAGTCGATAGTGTTGCTGCTGCCGTTGCGATTAGTGACCAACTTATTCTTGTGATTACCGGTGCTTTCATTGGTGTTGTTGCACTACGCTTTACTTCGGGGCTGTTCATTCGTTGGCTTGATATTTATACACGATTAGAAACTGCGGGCTATCTTGCAGTTGCTTTAGTAGGCGTCAAACTTATTTCTACATTGATCTTTTCTGACTTGCAACTGCCTGAATGGTGGACGTTGTTAACTGTTGCGCTACTGATGATTTGGGGCTTTTCAGAGCGGAAAGAGCCATTGGCACACGAAGTTTGATCTGATGATTGTTGAACTTCGTCAGTCCGTCAGTCATGTTTTGCTCGCCCGCATGGAGTCGACTGACCCTCCAACGCCTGGGCAATGGTTTCTGCATGATCATGTCAGCTACCTCGTTATGCAACGACGACATCGCTATAAGTTGCACTCTGGTCGTTATGAACTCTCTTCGATTGTTCTCCATGTTAAAGCTCAAAAGCAGCCTGCTGATGCTCACTTCGTTGGTCATGGTTGGGTGATTGGAGACTCTGATTGTCGCTTTAATGCTTTGAGTCCTCTGCTTCGTTGCGCCGTGTTGCCTGATGGACCATGCGATCGTTGTGTTCACAGAGAAGCGCGCTGATGACCTCCCTTAGCTGGCATGCTGCTGTTCTTCTTGAGGGACACGGCGTCGCTTCTGGTCAAGCTTTGAATTCAGTTCATTTAAAGACATCTCCGTACCCCAAGGGCACGATTGCGATGCAATCACCCTATTTTGCGGCGTTAGGTCTTGATCTTTCCCCATTTTGGCCTGGAACATTAAATCTTTCATTTTCACCTGTAGAACTACAGCTTAGGAAGCCTGATTATTTTTTTCAGGATCTTGAATGGACCCATTTGCATCCTCCTGAGACTTTTTCGTTTTGGAAGATTCGATTGCGTTCCATTGGTCGTTGTGGTTTTAATGTGCCTGGTTTGGTTTATTATCCGCATCCAGAAACGAAGGCCAGACATTGGCAAAATCCATCTGTACTGGAAATCCTGGCTCCCTATATTGGTCCCATTTGTTTGAATCAAGCGTTTGAGCTCGGGGTGGATCCTACGGCTATCCAAATCTTATATTCTGTTTAATAGTGTTTTTACGGTTTGTCGGTAATCTTTTGGATTGTCGTGTTTATGACTTGTCTGATTGTTGGAATAGCGTCTTTTTTTTGTGAGTCATTGTGTTTTGTCCATGCTTTTGCTTGATTGAATCATTTTTGCCGCTTATTGCGCTTAGCTTTTACGGATTCTCTGAGTATGGTTCGATCGTTGTTCTGTCATGAGCAACACTTAGTGAGTGGTTCTCAATTGTGCTGGTGGAAACTTGATGACGGACGCTGATCGCATTAAAAATCGCTCAGTATTGCTTGAATTTTTGAAATTCAGGGTCTTGGCGGCTGGTGAGGAGTTTTTTGACAGCACGGGCTTGGAGCATCGACGTCAGTGGTTGGCGTTGGTCCATCCGCAAGCGCTTGTTCTGTCCGATGAAGACCTAGAGCAGATTTGGAATCAAGCTCGCATCCTTTATACGGAGTGTTGAAGGTGTGGATCTAGGCTGAATCTTTCGCTTGACCGGCCATTTCCGCTTCCCCTGTCGCATCGGAGTCCGCAGCCTCTGGTTTTGATTCACTTGGTTTGAGTCAGCCGTTGCTTAAGGCTTTGCAGGAGAAGGGATATACCGCTCCTTCGCCGATTCAGTTGCAGGCCATTCCGGCTGTGATCTCCGGGCGGGATGTGATGGCTGCTGCACAAACAGGAACGGGTAAAACCGCAGGGTTCACGCTTCCGATGTTGGAGCGCCTTAATCATGGTGCTCGTCCAGGGCGAGGTCAAATTCGTGCCTTGGTGCTCACCCCCACTCGCGAGCTCGCCGCCCAGGTGCTGGCCAGTGTTCGCGACTACAGCAAGCATCTTCCTCTCACCAGTGATGTGGTGTTTGGTGGTGTGAAAATCAACCCTCAAATTCAGCGTCTGCAAAAGGGTGTTGATGTGTTGGTTGCCACTCCAGGGCGTTTGTTAGATCTGCTCCAGCAGGGGGCTGTGCGTTTTGATCGGGTGGAGTTCTTGGTGCTTGATGAAGCCGACCGAATGTTGGATATGGGCTTTATTCATGACATCCGACGGGTGATTTCACGGCTTCCTGATCGTCGTCAGACTTTGATGTTTTCGGCCACTTTTAGTGCGCCAATTCGAAAGTTGGCAACGGGGTTGCTCAACCATCCCGTACAAATTCAGGTTGCCCCTGCCAATCAAACGGTGCGATCTGTGGAGCAGGTTGTTCATCCATGCGACATGGCTCGCAAAATTGATCTGCTAAGCCATCTCATTCGCAGTGGTGAATGGCTCCAGGTGTTGGTTTTCTCTCGCACCAAGCATGGTGCCAATCGCGTCGTGGAACGCCTGAGTCAGCAGGGGCTGTTAGCGGCTGCTATTCATGGCAACAAAAGCCAGGGTGCGCGAACACGGGCCTTGCAGGGATTCAAGGATGGTTCGGTGCGCGTTCTTGTTGCTACGGATATCGCTGCGCGCGGGATTGATATTCAGCAGCTTCCTCATGTGGTGAATCTCGACCTTCCCAACGTTGCCGAAGACTATGTGCATCGCATTGGTCGCACAGGTCGTGCTGGAGAAACCGGCCACGCCATCTCTCTGGTTGCTGCTGAAGAAGCACTGCTCTTGAAGGCGATTGAGCGCCTCACGGGTGAGTCTCTGCGTCGTGAAAACGTTCCCGGGTTCGAGCCCACCGTTCTCAGTGCTCCACCGCTCGACCTAAGCGGTGGGCGGGGTCGCCGCTCAGGAGGTTCGTCGCGCCGACGACAAGAGACGCGTAGCACGAGAACGTATCGCCGATAACGCTTTAACGTTACGTAAACGTGCCGAATGATTGTTTGGGTTGAGCGTTTATTTGTTGAAGAAGCGAGTCGCCTTCGCTTCGCCCTTTGCCTTCGAGCTGCGCCGCACGAACCAGGATTGGACAGCCACTTGTGCTGACGACGATACCGACTCCCTTCACAGATTCCAGCACGATTCCTGGTGGATGCTCTCCTGTGGCCCAGCGCCCGATGAGGGGGTGTATCTCGGTAGGGAGCTCCTCTCTCAGTCGCTCGATAAGCGGTTCGCAATGCAAGAGTTTGAGCCGTTTGTCATTCCAAATCGTCACTGCATTGGGATAGAGCGCCATCACTTTGCGGTGAATGGTGAGTGCCGAGGCTGACCAGTCAATCTGGTGGTCTTGTTTGGTGAGCATGCGGGCATAACACGCTTCTCCAGGGCGATCGGCCTGGTCGCTCAGCTTGAGCCGTGCCCTACGTTCCGCCTCCGATCCGAGTCCTGCCAACGCAATCAATGGCATGGCTTCCACCATGAGATCAGCGGTGAGAGCGCTCATGCGTTCGGCCAGGGTGTGGCCGTTATCGAGCAACCCAATCGCCAGGTTTCGCTCTATCAGAACAGGTCCAGTGTCGAGACCCTCTTCCATTGCCATCACACCCACGCCAGTTTCAGCATCGCCTTCAAGCAGCGCCCACTGAATCGGTCCGGCACCGCGCCACCTTGGGAGCAGAGATCCATGGCCGTTCCAGCAGCCCAGCGGCGGTTGATCCAGCACACTTTTTGGCAAAATCTGCCCGAAGGCCACCACTACGGACAGGTCTGCCTTGAGCTCTGCGAGTTGCTCTTGGCAGCTTTCGTCCTGCTTGATCCGTTGGGGCGTGAATACTTTCAAACCCATCTCAAGCGCTTTGGCCTTCACGGGCGATGGAATCAATGTCTTCCCACGTCCCCGGCGTCGATCGGGTTGGGTGACCACTCCCACAAGCGTATGGCCGGCTTGATGCAGTGCCACCAGCGTTGGCACTGCATAGTCCGGTGTTCCCCAGAACAAAATGTTCATCGTTGCGGGCTCAGGCTTCGCCTGTAATCGCTAAGCCATCCACCCAAACATGGGGTGAAACGCCCTGATGGGTCACCACTTCGTTGGGTTCTAAGTGAACAATCCCTTTCAGAACATCTCGGATATCGCCAGCGATCGTGGCTGCTTCCACAGAGATTCGCTCACCATCCTTCACGAGCCAGCCATCGAATGGCAGTGAAAAAGCACCTTGACTGGCCTTCACGCCTGCATGGAGTGCATTCAAACTCTCGATCAACACAAAGGGTTCGCTGGCGTTGCGATGGTCGAGATGGCTGGCGGCGCTGCTCACGCCTGAGCTTGAACTCACTTCAAACCAATCGGGTCCAACGGAGACCTTGGCTCCGAGTCCGGCGTGACCGGTGGGATGCACACCAAACTGACGAGCCGTGGCCTCTGAATGAAGCAGATTTTCCAACGTTCCGTTGCCGATCAGGCAGAGACGTTTGGTTGGTGTGCCTTCTCCATCAAAGGCAGCTGCTCCTACATGAGCGGGATGCAAGCCGTTGTCGTGCAAATTGAAAAATGGCACGGCGAGTTGTTGGCCAAGCGATTCCTTGCTGCTCAGGCTGACGCCATCAAGAATGGATCTGGCATTCATCATGCTGCTGAATGCACCAAGAAGATCTAGAAATGCCTCCGGTGTGAAACAGACCAAATAACGACCGGTATCGATCGGTTGGTAGTTGAGATGGCTGATGGTGCGTTCTGCGGCTTCCTGAATGCAGCCACCCAGGTCAAGATCAGCACTACCTAGTGCCACACGAACGGCCCCACCGCTGCGTGGTTTTCTGCCGCTTTCTTCTGCGCGTGCATACAAGTAGAGGCTGGCCTGCGTCCGTTGCATGTGGCGGAGTGCCCCCTCGCTGTTGAGGTAAATCCGCTCGCTATTGCCTTCGCTCAAACCGTTGTAGGGGACGGTTTCAATCGCAGGGTGTTTGGCAAGCAACTCACCTTCCACATCTTTCAGAGTGCTCAGCAACGTCTGAATGCTCTGAGAGGGTTTCAGCGGTCGATCAAGCTCGGGGATCGCTGCCGTGGCCAGCGGCGAGAAACCTGGGATGTCTTCGGCATTGCCAAAGGAACTGGCCTGATAAGCGCCCTTGAGGGCTTTGTCGAGTCCTCCTGGTGAAAGATCAGAGGTGCTTGTCACACCAACCAGTCCTTGCTCATTCCAGACGCGCACCGTGATTGAACTGCGTTGAGCCGCCTTCATTTGCTTGGCTTCACCACGGTCCACTTGGACCGAGGCATTCATTCCTCGGCTGGCTCCAAGATCCCACTGACGGATCCCGTCCCTGGTTGCTAGGGCGTGGAGCTGATCCCGCAGCTCTTCCACATTGAGAGGTGTATGGGTCATGGTCAACGGCCTCCCACGGTGATCGAATCAACCTTGATGTGGGGTTGCCCCACGGTCACAAAAATGCTGCCGCTCACTGATCCGCAGTAGCCAGCAGCTAAGTCGAGATCGTTGGCGCACATGGAAATCCTTGGCATCACTTCCTTGGCTTCACCGATCAGCGTTGCTCCCTTGACCGGACGGCCAAGTTGGCCATTTTCAATGATGTAGCCCTCTTCCACAGAGAAATTAAATTGACCGGTTGGTCCCACACTTCCACCGCCCATGGACTTGCAATACAGGCCACGGTCGACCGATTGGATCAGGTCATCGGTGCTGTGCGGACCGGCTGCGATGTAAGTGTTGCGCATGCGGCTTGCCGCTGCGAAGCCGTGGTTTTGTCGCCTGCCGCTACCGGTCCGCGCATGACCGGTGCGTAGTTCTCCCGCACGATCACTCAGGAATCCTTTTAAGACGCCCTGCTCGATTAAGACCGTGCGCTGCGATTCCATCCCCTCATCGTCCATGGACAGGGACCCAAAGGCGCCGGTACTGAGACCTTCATCAATGGCGGTCACTGCAGGGTTGGCAATCGTTTTTCCAACTTGATCTGCAAATGGGGTTGTCCCGCGTTCCACCTGGGTGGTTTCAAGCAGATGGCCGCAGGCTTCATGAAAAATGACGCCTCCAAAACGATTGGCGAGGACCACGGGCATCTGTCCTCCGTCCACGTAATCGGCATGAAGCATGGTTGCTGCACTGCTGCACACTTCATTGGCAGCTGCATCCACATCCCATTCCCGTAAATCATCCGGGCGGTCGCTAGATCCAAATCGGCGGGCAATGCTCGCTCGATGCTCGCCATCGGCGGCTAAAACACTGAGGCCACTGGACTGATGCAGGCGGATATCGCGGGCATAGGTCCCATCACTGGCAGCGACAAGGACCTCTTGCCAGTCTCGTGAAAAGCTGCCTCGACGGACCTCTAGGTGCTGTCCGATCTGATCGAGTCGAGCTGTTCCTTCCAGAAGTCGCTGCGTGATTTCACTGAGCTCAGGAGACTGCGCGAGCCAGGTGTCCTTATTGGCTCCGAAATCCCTGAGCTGACTGAGTCCTTCAAAGCCTCGCTCATGCTGCAAAGCATTGTGCTCCAATTCGAGCATGGCTAAGGCTTGATCAAGGGCTTGGGCTAAACCGGATTCACTGAGATCGTTTGTGCTCACGAACCCATCTCGATGACCCATGAAGACGCGAATTCCAGCGCCCATTCCAAAGGATGGAGACACACTCGTGATGCGCTCCTGTTCTGCAAGAACACCTAAGTGATCCGTGCGTTCTAGGAACACTTCAACAAGATCAGCACCAGCACGAACCCCTGTCTGAAGAAGCGTTTCCAGGCGATCTTTCCAGGGTGTGTGGCTCGGATCCAGAGTGAAGGTCTGGTTAAGAGCGGGATGGGTTTGGACCAAGCCCCTCGTGCGCGTCAACCTTGATTATGGAGAATCGCGGAAGACATCGGAGACATAGGCCCAAGTCAGTTGCCAGCTCTCAACGAACGCTTGGGTGGTATTGCTCGCTGCGGATCGGTGCCATCAAGAACAGGGATGCCATCTGAGCACCATTGGCCACCCAATGGGGAAGTTTGCGCAGCAATTTGATGGGTGCAGGGGCTTGGGTGGCATCCACGGCGCTGAGCGCAGCGTTGTTGTTCACCAAGCGTTCCAGACCATTGAAGAAGCGTGGATTCTTGACATCGAGAACCACTGGAAACACCCGTGCGGTGTTCTCATTGGTCTTGTCGATGACCAAACGGTCGTATTCACGAGCATCCAAACCCAGGGATTCGTAAAACTCCTTGCGTGCCACATCACGCACATACATAGTTGCGAACACCGCTAGAAGGAAGAAACGGCACCACAGTCGTGCGCGCAATCCCCTCACGGTGTCTGGCTGAGCTTTCATCAAGGCATCAAAGAAATCACCGTGGCGATTTTCGTCTTGGCACCAATTCTCGAAAAAGTTGAAGATCGGAAAAATCTTGCAGTCGGGATTTTGTTCGAGATGGCGGAAAATAGTGATGTAACGCCAGTAACCAATTTTTTCAGAAAGATATGTGGCGTAAAAAATAAATTTTGGCTTAAAAAATGTATAGCTTTTGCTGGCTGTTAAGAAGCCAAGATCCAGCTGCAGACCAAAATCACTCATCGACTTGTTGAGGAAGCCGGCGTGCCGCGCCTCATCACGGGCCATATGCGAGAAGCATTCGGCGAGAAGTGGGTTTTTGGTTTTGATCCGACGGCTGAGTTCTTTGTAAAGCAAAAACCCTGAAAACTCAGACGTGCAACTTTGTTCTAGAAATTCAACGAACACTTTGCGAGTTTCTGGATCAAGCTGATCTGCAGCTCCATCAAATTCACCATTGCGAACAAAGTGATGGCGGTTGTAATCCTTTCGGAATTCTTCGCAAATGGCTTCTAGTTCTGCCTCATTTGGACGCAGATCCATCGCGGCCATCGCCTCGAAATCTGTCGTGTAAAAACGAGGGGTCAGGATCGTGTCCTTCTCCGGGTCTTTCGCCGTAACGTTGGACCCTGGTGCTGCTGTGGCTTCCGTCACGGCTGTTGGAGGCACCATCGGTTGCGTCAGTCACTACGACTCATCGTAGGTCGCCCTCCGGTAACAAACAGCCCAGTGTTACGACCTCTCAGTTAATTCCCACCCAGCCATTTTTGTCCATTCAGCCGCTGTAGCAATCGGGACTGGAGAAGGGCCAGGTTGATGCGCTTCTCATCGATCAAAAAGGATTCCAGCAAACTTGGTTCCGTTCCGGATTCTGCAAGCGCAATGGTTTTACCGGATGTAATCGAATCCGATTCAAAACAGACCCAGAACCGCCGGTCTCCTGGTAAGGCACCGGTGACCATCCAGCATTGGCCACCAACGACAGGACGGTCCCCTTCGATGAGCTCAATCGAAGCGGTGATTTGGTGATTGCTGCTCAGCGCTTTGCTGAGGGATGGGATGAGATCGTCCTTAATGAACGCCTGAAAGGGTTTGTCCTCCAGCTTTGGCTTCGGAGCGGGTTTTGCTGCTGGCTTAGCCGCTGGTTTGGCATCTGCTTTGGCAGCCGCTTTGGGTGTTTCGGGAGTTTCGCTCACCGGACTTTGATTGCTGGGCGAACTGTAGACAGCCCAGTGCTCTCTCTACCAATCATCGCCAATCTGTTGATTCCAATCGTCGGCATCAGCCCCCATTCCTCCCCCTGCATCGGCAGTCGATGGGTCGGCCTGTTGTTGCTTTGGCCGGACGGGCTTGGTGTCTGTGGATTGGGTTGGTGTTGCGTTGGCCTGGCTGCCTCGATGCACCACCCTGAAGGGCACTGAGACGGTTGGGGCGGGATCGCGCACATCCCTTTCTGGCCAAGGCGTGGGTTGAGCTGATCTGGCCTGATGGGGTTGCTCACGAGGCAACGGCTCTTGAACATCGGGCCCTTTTGCCGGCCGACGAACCTCTCGGCGCAGCACAGGTCTCGAGGTCACCATCGCCAATCCAGCCACAGCAGTGACGCTCGATCCCAAGGCCGTTGCGACCGCAATCCAGGCCCCAATGGGCAATGTGGGCAATCTCCATGTGAGCACCCGCAACGATGACGCTTGTCCGAGATTGAGTGAGGCGATCAACAACATCAACACCACCGGACTCAGACAGGGAATCAGCAGCAAGCGTTGAAAGGCTGTCATGGCTGGCGACCCTGCCAACGCTTTAGAGGACTCAAATCTTCGCCCAGGGAATCGAAGAGTCTTACCACCAAGAAATCAATCATCTCGCTGAGATTTTGGGGCTGGCTGTACCAGGCAGGGATGGGTGGTGCAATTCTCGCTCCCGCCTCAGCCAAAGTTGTGAGATTGCGAAGATGAATCAGGCTCCATGGCATTTCTCTCGGTGCCAGTACCAGTGGTCGTCCCTCCTTGAGATGAACATCGGCACAACGTTCAAGCAGATCACTGGCTACTCCGGCGGCGATACGCCCCACGGTGCCCATTGAGCAAGGAACAATCACCATGCCCCTGGTTGCCACACTTCCACTGGCGATGGTGGCGGCTTGATCTCCCCAGCGATGGCAAATCAACGATCCAGTTTCAACATTCAGCCGCGATCTCCAAAATCGTTCCTGAAGCTCAGGATCGACGGGAACCTGGATGGATTGCTCGGCTAGCCAAACCTCATGAGCCCCCCGACTCATGATCAGGTGAACGCTGCGTCCCTGCTGAAGCAATAGTTGGAGGGCCCGCTCGGCAAGCGGTTGGGCTGAGGCACCGCTCACCCCTAAGACATAGGGACGATCAGGTTGCTCCAAGAAGGACACGTCCCTAACCCTCACTCAAGGCCACAGGTATCGGTGACTCTTCCTGTGTTTCTTCGGAGCTCAACACGATGTCCAGGTCGATCTGATTGCGCAGGACGTCCACTTTGGTGACCCGAACCGTGACGGGATCTCCAAGTTTGTAAATGCGGCGATTACGACGCCCCACCAATCGATTTTGGCGCGAGCGATATTCGTACCAATCGTCGTTCAAGGAGCTGACATGCACCAGACCTTCCACCATGGAGGGGGCAATCTCCACGAAGAATCCATAACTCTGAACGCCGCTGATGACGCCTTGCTGCTCGTGATCAAGCATGGGTTCCGCGCTTCGTGCTTGAGCCATTGCAATCACATCTCTGCGAAGCTCTGTCTGCTGGCGACGCCGGGAGTTGAGCCGTTGCAGTTGGCGTTCTTGGAGAAGCTCCTGCAAGCGTTGTTGGAGCGACCCGCTAAACAGCGGCCAGGTCATCCTTGAAGCGGCACCTTTGCTGCCCAAGTTGACCGTTTCTTTTTGGCGAACGCTGGGACGATCCTTGCCGTCGTTGAGCAGTTGACACAACACCTGCTGGTTCAATAAATCGGCGTAATGCAGGCTGGGACAGCACCAAGGAGCCAATAGGAGAGTCGATCCATCCTGAGCAGGACCAGCTATCTCATCAGTGTCGTTTGCAGTGTCGATGTCTCCAAGACCATCTTCCGTCTCAATCGATGATTGATCGTCTTCACCGGCGAGGGCGATGTGCTTGGCCTTCGACTGGATCAGGCGGTACTGGGGATCGGGGAGGGTGTGTCGCAGCTGCAGATTGAGCACCCGTCTCGATGGGCTTGCGATTAAGGCTTGTGCAAGTTCTGAAGCTGAGGTGGTGCCCTCTTCATCGAGAGAGAGAGGCAGCTCTAAGGCAATGGCTGCTTTGGCGACATCGTTCAGCGGTCCACTGTCGGGATCATTGGCTTGCAGCACGAAAGCTGGAAGATTGAAATCCAGGCAATGCTCAGTCCAGGTGGCGTGAGCTGCTCGCAGAAATACAGCCAAGATTGAGAAGGGATCCTCTTCCCTTAGCGGTTCAATCCATTGCCGATTGCCACCATCAGGTTCGGTGACTCGCAGGTCTCCAAGCGTTTCCAAATCGGGTGTTGGGAGATCCAATTCAATTTGGCCATGTCTCAAATCTGCGGCATGAAGAGCTTTGGCACAAAAGATCAGAGTCTCGAGTTGTCCGATCTGATCTTTGATCGATTTGAGTGCTGCTGGGATGGCACGAGATCGGGGCTTGCGCCCCGCCAAAGCAGCCAAAGCCTCCGACGTCACTTCAGCGACAGGCCGAATCTGAGTCAGACAAAATTCCCAGTCGCGAGCTTCGCCTTCTGCATCGAGATCAACACGAAGACTCACTGCTGCTTGTGAGTCCCCAACCTTGAAAGCGGCCGCTTTGGAAAGGTTGGCGCTCAGCAACGGGATCCACTTATTGCCCAAACAAAGCGCTTCGCTTTGTTCGCACAGCCACTGATCAAGGCTGTTGCCCGGGTTCACGCGTTCAGCGACAGCAGGAGCATGAATCCACAGCTGGGTTCCACCGTCATGGGGGATGACATGGACTGCAGGCAGATGAGGAGCACCATCAATCTCCCAGTTGTTCAGTAGCAAACAGGGCTGATCGGTGAGGTCTTTGCGGCGTTTATCTGCTGGAGCCTTGATCGTTGTTCTGGGGGCACTGGCCCTGGAGTGCAAATGGGCCTTGGTCAGTAAAAGATCGCGATCAGCATCGACACCACCGTTGAGTGGCAGCGAACGGGCCACATGGCCGCGGGCTGGGTGTTGAGCGATCGGGTATCGGTCCAGCTGCACTTCCACCACTGATGTGGCTGGTCCCTCGAGTTGGTAGTTGCTATCTCCCTCGGGTAGCTCGATGGAGGCGAGAAGACGATCATCGAGGGGGACGGCGAGCAGTCGCTCATCCTGTTGTTCCACTTGGGCCAACAGGCTTGTGGTTGCTCTTTGCAAAATGCATTGCACCCCGCCCTCTGGAGATCGACGACGGCCTGCATCACGGATGATGCGCACCAACACGCGGTCGCCATTCCAAGCGTGATTCAGCTGATGGTCACGGATGTAAATGTCTTCGCCGCCGTCATCACGAATGGCAAAACAGAATCCTTTGCTGCTGCAGCGCAAACGGGCTTCAATGAAGCCAATGTCGTCACCACGGGAGATCGAACTCTCCTCTTCAAGGCTCAGCACACCAAGGCGGTTAAGGCCCTTTAGCGCAATGCTGAGTGACTGCTTGTCGGCTCGGTTGGTTAGACGGAGAATCTTCTCGAGTTTGCTGACCTCAAGCGAGCCGTCTTGGGGGACCTGGTCGAGAAGGTCGGCGACCGTGAATTTCATCGGAGCGTGAAAGAAACCGGCCTTCAGGACCGGGAGTTGAATCAAAACCGTTGCACTCGAAGAGTTGGTAATGCAATCAGTCAATGACAATCCAACTCTAATCGCCCGACTGGGCGCAATCCCCCTCTTAGTCGTCGGTCTGGCTGGATCCCAGTCCGGCTTGGAGCATGGGCATCAGCAAGCGGCCTCCGATGACCAGAAATCCAGTTGAGGCCGCCAGTTGCAGCCAGTCGGCGGGAATCACAGCGGACAAAGACCCTCCAGCAACAGCTCCAATCAAGCTGGCGAGGACTAAGGCGCTGGAGGATCCGAGAAACACCGCCAACGGTCGATCCGATGTGCCGCTGATCGCCACTGTTGCCAGTTGGGTTTTGTCACCGAGCTCTGCCAAGAACACGGTCACAAACGTGGAAATGAGAAGGGTGAAGTCCATAACAATTCAGCGTGATTGGGTCTCTATCAGTGACTGCAAGGCTTGACTTCCCAGCCACAAACCCAGTCCAACCATCAGCAAACCAGCCATTTGTTCCAGGCGTTCTGGGGGAAGGATGGTGGAGAGCCAACGTCCCACCAGAACGCCCACCAGACTTGAACAGATCAACGCCAGCGCGGCCCCGATGAACACCAACCATGGCTCGCCGGATTGGGCGGACAGAAGGAGGGTGGCTAATTGGGTTTTGTCACCCAATTCAGCGAGGAAAACGGTGGTAAAGGTGCTCAGTAGAACGGCATTAAAACCAAGCTTGCTGTCGCTACCTGCTTCAGTCATCGGAATCCTGAGGTGAGCGAATCAACCGCTCGAACTTACGCAGTTCCAGGCTTCTTCCGCCATGAACCGATCGAATTTGCTGCCGACAGCAATCAATAGCGAAGGCATTGACTTCCTCCTCAGGTACCGCAAATAAATCGGCCAATCCGCTCACCCTGCAAAAGTCAGGGCGGTCTTCATAAATCCTGCAGCGCCGGCCTCCTTGGTCGAAATGCCTGCACCATCCGTCCTCCCCCACCATCTCCAGATAGATCGTTTGCTGATCGTCCGATAACGCTTCAAGAGCGTCCTGTCGTTCAGCCGGAGCAAGCCTGCAACAAGCACCGCAGTGATTCAGGCAGGACCAGTGAAGGGGCGGGCGGCTCATGGTTCAATTCAGAGGTTGCTGTGACAAGGCATCACAGTGATACCTCTCGATAAGGGCAATGCGGTGGAACGCCCCGTACCCTTTTGGAGGCATCACGCTGATCAACTGCTTTCCTTCCATGGGATTTGACATCCACCTGATTGCAAATTTTGGGGCTCTTGCTCTCATCACGCTTGCTGGCCCAGCAGTGATCTTCATCCTCTTCTACAGGCGCGGAGCTCTCTGAAGCTTTGCGAGTGCGTGATACACCGGTGTTCGCGAGACCAGCCGGCCGGTGTAAGCGGCAATCACGGCCGTGAGACAAGCTCCTGCAAATAATTGTTGATCGCCGACGAGTCGCCAGGAAAAAATTAAGGAGACCAAGGGCAATTGGGTGGCTCCAGCTAGTCCTGCTGCTAAGCCAAGCCCTACGCCCACTTGGGTGCTGAATCCAATCACCGCACAGACCGTGTAGCCGAGAACGGCACCGAAGGTGAGCGATGGGTCGATTAACCCGCCTGGTACTCCTGGTGCGAGGGCGAGCATGGGACCGATCACCCGGACAACGGTGATCCAAATGCTCACGATCCCCGAGCTGAAATCAGAATGCTCAGAGCCAAGTTCCGGCAAGCCTCGCTCAAGCAGTTGTTTCACGAGTGCCTCACCATCCGCAGTGCTTGTTCCCCAGCTCAACAGGGCGAGCAAACTCAGTGCGGCGCCTAGGCACAGACCGGTGCGCAGGGGACGCTGTCGGACCAATGGAGATAAGCGTGCTGTGGTCCACACCAGTCCTCGATTGAAGAATCCGCCCACAAGACCAGCGGCGATTCCAATCGGAATCGCCAGCATCAGTTGTTCTTTTTCTGGCGCATACACATTGATGAGACCTAAGCCGAAGATCGGTTCTCCTCCAAGGTTTGAAAATCCAGCCGCGGCCACACACACCAGCAAAGCCGGCCAGATCGTGACGATTGAATATTCAGCTGTGAGCTCCTCAAGCATGAACACAACGCCCAGCAAAGGAGTGTTGAAACCACCGGCTAGGCCGGCTCCTCCGCCAATGGCGACCATCTGTCGTTCGGTGAGAGCTGGCATCCAATTGGGCCAACGTTTTTGCGTGGCGCGTGCCACTGCTGAGCCAAATTGCACCACTGGACCTTCCCGTCCCAGAGGAAACATGGCTGCTGTCGCTACCGACCAAAGGATTCCTCTGTGCAGCGTGCTGCCTGCTTCCATCGCATCTGGCATCAACGATGGATCTTCCAGCGCGTTCATCGTTGAAGGAATTCCAGATCCAGCGCCGCCTCGCCACGGCCCTCGTTGAAGCATCAACAGGATCGGCATCACCACAACGGGAGCGATTGCAATCAGCAGACCAATCGAGGTCCAGCGGGTTTGGCCGGTTGTTGGCAAGAAATCGAACAACCACTCCTGAATGCGATCGACGAGATTCAGGGGGAGGCAAGCCAGGCCAATCAAGACGCCAACAGCTAGCAAGCCAATGAAATGGCGCCCAAGTCGATTGATTTCGTTCAAGATCGACGCTGGGCCACGGAACCGTGAGTTTGTTGTGTTGAGTTCAGAGGTCATGGAAGAAGGCCAAGGCCAATGCAAGCGTCTTGAATGAGGCCAGCAACGTAAGGGTGTCTCGCCCTGTTGTCTTCACTTTCAAATACACCGTTGCTGTTGACCAATCCAGACAGCCTTTCCCCAGATGGATTCCGAATCTCTACGGTTGATCCGTGGGGGCTCGTGCAGCGATAAACGCCAAGGCCGCGGTGCAGATCCAAGCAGGCGTGATGTTCGCGTAGGGCCTGGATTTCGAGCTGCAGTTTTGCTTCTCCTTGCCAGCGGTTGAGGCTGATTCGAAACGCCACGTCCACGATGGCTGGGAGTGGTTGGCTTTGTTGCCAGCGCCAAGCGATCGCTTCCCTTTCGCAGTCGTCTTGCGCCAAGGTGAGTTTGAGGTGACCGCCGCGAAGCAATCGCTGGGATGTCACCGTGCAAGCTCTCGACCAAAACAGTGGTGCTGGATGGCCGATTCCAAAAGGTTCCAGAGAGAGCAATGCGGACCAGAGTTCGTGATTGATCGCTGCGAGCGACAACAGTGCTTCTGGTTCCACCAGGATTCCTTCCCCACGCTTTTGAATCCAGGTCAGAGCCAAGGCATTGAGCTCCTCATGCAGGCGATGCACCTGCTCGGCTTTCACCGTGAATCCCCCTGCGGCGGGGTGGCCGCCATGGCGCTCGAGAAGGGCTGTGCAGTGGTTGAGAGCGTTGTCGACGGCAAACCCTGCTGGAGCCCGCACCGAGGCTCGCATCAGGCCATCGCCATCAGCAGCCAGTAAGGCGGTTGGACGTTGGAATCGTTCCATGAGGCGTGCCGCAACGATGCCAATCACCCCGTGATGCCAGTGGCCTTGAGCGAGAAGAAGAAAGGGTGGTAATGGATCACGGTCAGACTCCAATAGGGCCAAGGCTTCGGCCTCAATGGCATCACACAGTTCTCGCCGCTGTCGGTTGAGACTGTCGCATTGGCGGCCAAGCTCAATCGCGCTGTTTTGGTCGTCGGCGGTGAGTAAATCCACCACCAATTGGGGATCGCCGATTCGCCCTACGGCGTTGATTCTGGGAGCCAGTTGAAAGCCGATGTCATCGGCGCGCAGTGGCCGATCACCGAGTCCAGCAAGTTGCTGCAGGGCGCGCACTCCCGGACAGTTGCTGCGATGGAGATGAAGCAACCCTTCTCTCAGGAGTGTCCTGTTGGCTCCTGTCAGCGGTGCCATGTCGGCCACCGTTCCAATGCAAAACAAATCACGAGCACTGGCGATGGCTGTTGGTTGGCGCATACGTTCTGCGAGTTCGCGCGCCAGGACATAGGCGAGTCCAACGCCTGCTAATCCGCGATAGGGAGAGTGGTCCGGCGTGGTGGCCGGATGAATTAAAGCGAGAGCTTTTGGGCGCTTCTTTGGGAGCGTGTGGTGATCGGTGAGCACCACCTCTATGCCCAGATCTTCAGCTCTACTCAAGGCCTCGTGAGCCGCCACTCCGTTATCGACAGTGACAATGAGCCGAACGCCACCATCGTGGAGTTCATTCACCATGGAACAGTTCAAGCCATAGCCATCAGCCATACGGCTTGGGATCGCTGCTTGGGGTTCCGCCCCCAACGTGCGCAAGGTGCGCAGCAACAACGCCGTACTCGTCATGCCATCGGCGTCGTAATCACCACAAATGGCAACGCGTTCTGCTTTCAAACAGGCTTGATGCAAGCGTTGGACCGCCGTTTCCAATTCAGGGAAGTGGCCGTCCGGGTTGGGTAAGGGGGAATCACTCAGTAAGGCATTCACCTGTTCTGGTTCTGTTAAACCGCGGCGGAACAGCAGTGCACGCAGGGGCAGAGGAAGGGGAACCGCATCGAGAGCAGTGAGGTCAATGCCCCGCGGTAGTTGCCATTGCTGAATTGAGGCGGCAGACGGCAACGGGCAGGAGCACAAGCAGCCTGCATTGTGCTTCGTCCTTCAAGCTGTTGCCATGAATTGCATGGCTGTCATGCCTGTCTTGAAGACCGTGTTCTGGGATGTGGATGGCACCCTTGCGGACACTGAAATGGATGGGCATCGACCAGCCTTCAACCGAGCTTTCGTTGAACAGGGTTTGGATTGGACCTGGGATCCAGAGACTTACAAGCGTTTGCTCAGCATTCCTGGTGGAATCCTTCGTATGAAAACTTTTGCGCAGCAGCAGGGTGAGGTCTTGAGCGATGCGCAGTTTGCTCAGCTGCGCATGTCCAAACAGCGTCACTATCTCGATGCAGTGCGTGCCGGAGCTGTGACTCTTCGCCCAGGCGTGGAAAGACTTCTTCGTGAGCTTCAGGCGCGGGCGATTCCTCAATGGATTGTGACCAGTAGTGGTGGTCCTTCCGTATCCGCGTTGTTAGACACCCTGTTTCCCGGCGGCGACCATCCGTTTGCTGGTGTGATTAGTGCCGATGATGTATCGAGGCATAAACCCAATCCTGATCCCTATTTAAAAGCGCTTGCATGCAGTGATACCGATCCTGATGCGGCCTTGGCGTTTGAGGATTCAACGCCGGGCCTTCTTTCGGCCAGAACGGCTGGCCTGCGCTGTCTGCTGATGCCCTCTCCATGGGATCAGGAGCTCCATCGCTATCAAGATCAGGCCGTGGCGATGCTGGATCATCTGGGGAGTGAGCAAATCCCATGCACTGTTTCGAGCGGCCCCCCTTGTCTGGATGGGCTTGTCACGCTGGAGTACTTGCAGATGCTTCTCGTCTTACCTGACTGATGACGACCCATCTCACCCGCTATGAACAGTTTCAGAGACGGATTGGTGTTCAACTCACACGAGCGCTAACTGGATCTTGGCGTCGCCGCAGCCTGGGTGTTCTCTCCCTGCTGCTGGGGTTCCTTTTGGGCAGCAACTTCACCATGTATTGGTTTCAAAAGGTCGATCAACAACGCCCCTTCGTGGTGTTTTACATGGTGATTGTTATTGAGCTGTTGATTCGAGGACGCAGCTATGTGAAGCAAGAACCATGGCCCCTGGGCTGGCTAGCTCTCGACAACATCCGCGTTGGAGCCGTCTTTTCCGTTGTGTTTGAGGCCTTCAAGCTTGGCTCTTGATCCGTCTCCAATGGCTCCAAAAGGGTTGCCTTTGCTCCTTGAAGCCTTGGGTTGGTCCGAACCCGAGCGCTGGTGGGGCCATTGGCAGCAACGCGGTGGTTTTGAACTTGCCCGTTGCATCTGGCCCGAGAACGTGAACGATGAATGGCTGCTGGGTGTGGCGTTTCCATTGCTCTCGCAGGTAGAGAGCCTCATGGAGATGGGTGGTCGTCCCCTGCTCGGACTGAGTGCTCTTCCTGGATGCGGAAAAACCACCCTTTGCGATTGGCTTGTGCAAGCCAGTTCCGAGTTGGGATGGTCGATCGCGTTTCTTTCAATCGATGATTTTTATTGGCCTGGTCCAGAGCTTGATCGACGGATGGCAGGAAATCCCTGGGGTGTGCCCAGGGCAATACCAGGTAGTCACGATCTGGAGTTGATGGCCATAGCTCTTGATCAGTGGCGAGAGACAGGGATATTGAACGCCCCTCGCTTTGATAAATCCCTCCGTCAAGGTCGAGGGGATCGCAGTGAATGGGTTCGCTCCACTCCTGATTTAGTGGTGCTGGAGGGATGGTTCGTGGGCGTTTGCGTGCCTGATGAGATTTGTTCCGCTCAGAACTTGCACTCGCTTGAGCTCACAAGCGAAGAGATGCTGTATCGCGAGCGGCTCATTCGGCTCGTCCCTGACTATGCACCGATCTGGAATCGAATCGATAAGCTCTGGCACCTCAAATCTCAAAGCGGTACATCGAGCCGGCTTTGGAAGCGACAGCAGGTGGAAACCCAAACCCGGACCACCGGTGTTCAAGTGTCTGAATCCGCTGTCCAAGATTTTGTTCGGATGATTGAAACTGCATTTCCAGCACCTTGGCTGCAGGATCTGCATCAATCCGATGTTGTGATTGATCTCACAAACCAACGCGCCGTTCGTGAGATCACCTTGAAATGAACTCAGTCCTCGCTGTCATCAGCATCAGCAACCGGATACACAAAACCTTGAGCACGGCCACTCAACACTGACTTGCCGATTGACATGGCACGTTGTGCAGCAGTGGCTGCTTTTGCCTTCCAAACAGCATGCCTTTGATTGCGCTTGCTCTTAGAGGTTTTCTTCTTCGGTACAGCCATTGCAGCCGGAACTCTTCCAAACGCCCATAATCTACTTTCGAGAGTCCGCTCGTCAAATCGCTACTCTTAATACATCGCAGGAACGGTGTGAGTTCAGGTCCGGAAGATCGTGAAATCATCGTCTCCCAGGCATCTGGGACCGATGCCAAGGAAAGCCCCACCAATCCGTTCGCTCGCTTTAAATCGGATCCCCCGCCGAGTTACAGCGAGTTATTGACGCAAATTTCAGCGGGAAAAGTCAAAGATCTGCAATTGGTTCCTGCTCGTCGGGAAGTGATCGTGGAATACGACGACGGCCGCAATGCCACTGTTTCCACACTGGCGAACGATCAACAGATCTTGCGTACAGCTGAATCTGCTGGCGTTCCCTTGACGGTGAAAGATGTTCGTCAGGAACAAGCTTTGGCTGGGTTGGCAGGAAATTTGGCCCTGATCGCCTTGATTGTGATCGGCCTTTCTTTTCTGCTTCGTCGCTCGGCGCAGGCCGCAAACAAGGCCATGGGCTTTGGTCGCAGTCAAGCTCGGATCCGCCCTCAAGATGAAATCACCGTTCGATTTGAGGACGTTGCCGGGATCAGCGAAGCCAAGGAGGAACTCCAGGAGGTCGTGACCTTTCTGAAGCAGCCCGAGAGTTTTATTCGTCTTGGAGCGCGGATCCCTCGGGGTGTTCTGTTGGTAGGACCGCCGGGAACGGGAAAAACACTGCTGGCCAAGGCCATTGCTGGGGAGGCTGGGGTTCCGTTTTTCTCGATTGCGGCATCTGAGTTTGTAGAGCTGTTTGTGGGCGTTGGTGCCAGTCGCGTTCGCGATTTATTCCGCAAGGCCAAGGAGAAATCGCCTTGCATCATTTTTATCGATGAAATTGATGCCGTTGGCCGTCAACGCGGTGCAGGAATCGGCGGGGGCAATGATGAACGGGAGCAGACCCTGAATCAGTTGCTCACTGAAATGGATGGCTTTGCTGATAATTCAGGTGTGATCTTGCTTGCCGCCACCAACAGGGCTGACGTGCTCGATACGGCCTTAATGCGTCCAGGCCGTTTTGATCGTCGTATCCATGTCGACCTGCCTGATCGCAAGGGGCGTGAGGCGATCCTTGCGGTTCATGCCCGAAGTAGACCTCTTTCAGATGAGGTGTCTTTGGCTGATTGGGCCCTAAGAACACCAGGATTTTCGGGTGCTGATCTGGCCAATCTCATCAATGAGGCCGCGATCCTCACGGCGCGACATGACCGTTCATTTGTAGGCAGCTCAGAATTAGAGGCAGCCCTTGAACGCATCACGATGGGCTTATCGGCGTCTCCCCTCCAGGACAGTGCCAAGAAACGGCTGATCGCATATCACGAAATTGGCCATGCCTTGGTGGCAGCCCTTACGCCTCACGCCGATCCTGTGGACAAGGTGACCTTGCTTCCACGCAGTGGTGGAGTGGGCGGATTTACCCGATTCTTCCCTGATGAGGAGGTGATTGATTCCGGTCTGGTCAGCAAGGCTTATTTGCGGGCGCGTCTTGTCATGGCACTCGGTGGACGTGCAGCAGAGACGGTGGTCTTTGGTCCTGGTGAGATCACCCAGGGAGCCAGTGGAGATCTGCAAATGGTCTCTCAGCTCGCCAGAGAAATGGTGACTCGCTTTGGATTTTCTTCTCTGGGGCCCGTTGCTCTTGAAGGTGGAGATCAGGAGGTGTTTTTAGGTAGAGACTTAATCCATACCCGTCCCTCCTATGCAGAGAGCACAGGTAAAGCAATTGATGCTTGTGTTCGCCAGCTGGCAAGCCAAGCTCTCGATGAGGCGATCGCCTTATTAGAGCCCCGTCGTGAAGTCATGGATCGTCTTGTTGAGGCCTTGATTACGGAAGAAACGCTATCGAGTTCGCGCTTCTATGAAATAGGGGGTCTAGATCAGCCGCAAAGTAGGGAAAATCAATTGAAGAATGACGATTTTTATAAACCCCTTCTGGCTCAAAAGCCAGCTGCGACTTGATTCGCTCCACTCCAGTGGCAAAAATCATCCAGATGGTGGGGCGTTTTGGGATCTTGTTGATTCCACTGATTGTGATTGTCTCCAGGTTGCAGGTGGAGTGGTATTGGTTCGATCAGTTTGAACTTGGATCTGTTTATGGCAAACGTTTATGTCTTCAATTAGCAGGCGCACTCTTTGCCTTTTTGTTTGTTGGCGGTTGTGCGCTTTGGCGTCAATCTTGGTTGCGCTTACCTGAATCCCTCAAGGATGAGAAAAAATCTGTCCTGACCGGATATCGCTTTGGCTTCAGCCTGTTGGCATGCCTCTTGGTTTTGCTCTCCGTTCTTGCGATCGATACCCGTCTGGCCTGGCTGGCCTGGAGCGACCCTTTTTCATTGCCGTACTGGTGGAGTCTTCCCTTTTCGACAGCTTGGCCGCTGCTGAGTGTGTCAATTTTGGCGTTGATGTTGATCATGTTCGGCCTCACCCGCAGCCGACGGTTAGGCCTTGCCCAGGTTTATGGAAGCGCTTGTGTTTGTTTGATCGTTGCCCGGAGCTGGGGACTCTGGAGCCTTGCTTTTGCGATTCCTGATCTCGGTCGCATTGAACCGATGCTCGGCTCTGATGTGAGTTTTGGTTTGGGTCGTTTTTCTGCAATCGCGCTTGGCCTTGAGTTAGTCCTTCTACAGCTATCCCTCACGCTGAGTACAGCGTTATGGAGTCGATTAACACGTTCAACTTGCCTTAGCGATTGGGCTTTTCCAGGCTTAACCGTGCGTCAGCGACATGGTTTGAGGCCAGGTTTTGCTTTGGTGCTGCTTACCTGCTCAGGACTGATGTGGCTCTCAAGGCACCAGTTGCTTTGGACTCAGGATGGAATCGTTGCAGGTGCCGGATGGCTTGATGTTCATCTGCTGCTTCCTTTGCGATCCGTGGGCTCGATTGCGCTGCTCGTGTTGGCATTTGTTGTTTTGCCATCACCATTCTCGAGTCTTCGTCGCCGTCAGTTACGGCTGATCCTGGCCTGTATTGCTGTGGTGTCGTTCGGCCTGGAGATGGTGTTGTTTCCTTTGATGCACTGGCTTGTATTGCGTCCGCGGGAATTACAGCTGGAGAGCCCGTATATCAGTCGTGCGATTGAGGCCACGCGTCAGGCTTATCAATTGGATGGTATTACCACCACCCAGGTTGAACCATCTCCTCGCTTAACCCCTAAAGACCTCCAGGACGGCGCGAGTACCTTGAGCAATATCCGGTTGTGGGATAGCCAGCCTCTTCTCGCGACGAACCGACAGCTGCAGCAGCTCAGGGTTTACTACCGCTTTACCAATGCAGCGGTTGATCGCTATCAGTTGCGTCCTGATTTGCTTGAACGCCAGCAGGTGATTCTCGCTGCTCGGGAACTCGATCAGGCCGCTCTCCCCAAGCGGTCACGCACCTGGCAAAACCGTCACTTTGTGTTTACGCATGGCTATGGATTCACATTGAGTCCGGTGAATTCATTTGCAGAAGATGGTCTTCCGGATTACTTCATTAGTGATATCGGTCGTTCAGCGCGTATTGAAGGCAATGAATTCCTAGATATTAGTCGCGCCGATGTCAAGAAGAATGTGCCGATTGGAAGGGCTGCCCTCTATTTTGGAATGCTTCCATCTCCCTATGCCGTTGCACCAACTCAAATTGAGGAGTTCAATCATCCAGAAGGAGAGGAAAACACATATAACCATTACTCAGGACGAGCTGGCATCCCACTGGCGTCTTTAGGGCAACGGATTGCTGCATCAATTTATATCCGTGACCCGAGGTTGATGAATACGGGCGTGTTGCAACCTGATTCAAAATTATTGCTTCGACGCGATGTCAAAAAGCGTGTGAAGGCTTTGGCACCTTTTTTGCAGTTGAAAGGTGATCCCTATCTTGTCTCCGTTCCCATGGAGTCTGATCTCAATCAGTATCAGGAAGATCAACATCAATATTGGATTGTTGATGGATACACCAGCTCCAACACCTATCCCTATGCCTCAACGCTTCCTGACGGACAAGAGATGCGCTACATACGCAATTCAGTCAAAGCGATTGTTGATGCCTACAACGGAACGGTACGGCTCTACGTGAGTGAACCGGACGATCCGATGATTCGTGGTTGGCAGAAGGTGTTCCCGGAATTGTTCCAGCCCTTGGCCGCTATGCCTTCGTCTTTGCGACAGCATTTGATGGTTCCTAGTGCCCTGTTTGAATTACAGGTGCAGCAATTACTTCGATATCATGTCACGAATCCACGTATTTTTTATAGTGGAGATGATGTTTGGCAAGTTCCAAAAGAGCTGTATGGAAAAACACAGATTCCAGTGGCTCCGTATCACATTACAGCGCAAGTGAAACCCAGTGTTGATTCTGAATTTTTACTCTTACAACCCCTTACTCCGCTCGCACGTCCCAACCTTTCTGGCTGGTTGGCGGCAAGAAATGATGCTGAGCATTACGGAGAACTAATCCTGTTGCGTTTCCCTAGCGATGTTCCGATTTTTGGACCTGAGCAGATCCAGGCTTTAATCAATCAGAATCCTGTGATCAGTCAACAGTTTGGCCTCTGGGACCGTGCAGGCTCTCAAGTTGTTCAAGGGAATCTATTGGTTGTACAACTCGGAAATGCCCTTCTCTATGTTGAGCCGATTTATCTCAGAGCACGGCGAGGTGGATTGCCGACATTAACGCGTGTCGTTGTTAGTGATGGCAGTCGTGTAGCAATGGCGAAGGATTTACGCACGGGCCTTGATGCACTCGTGCAAGGGAGTGGGGCAAAAGATGTTGTTGTGCAGGAGCTGGATAAAGCCTTATAGAACTAGTTTTTGTCTGGGTAAACTTATTCCATTTGACGACGTACTTCTCTCAATGTTTTTCCAGGTTTGAATAAAATAAATAATCCCCAAAGAAGCAAAGGTATGACCACTAATAATGTATAAGCGCCAACCTGTGGTGAACCATCAAGGGTTGATTGCAAATGCTGCAATTGTTGTGAGTGATAGATTTTTATCCCAGGTTTCGGCAGTGATCTCCAATCCCATTAATAAGCACAGTCCAATATTGTCGCCAAGGATCAATAACAGAATCATCAATCGCTTAATGATCTGTTTGAAATAGTCAAGCCTTCCAAGCTCACCTCTCCAGTCGAAGAATTGAGGTAAACCTTGGCTAGCAACGTACAAGCGCTTGCTTTATGAGGTGCAAAAGGTTTTGGCTTGCTCAACGCTTTGTTTGTTTTTCATCTCCTTCACGACGCAGTTGCAGGTGGCATTCAAATGGCTCAAGAGCAGTTGTTGCCCAGCTTTCTCGTATTCCTTTCTCATGGCAGAGGAGCACTTGCCGAAAATGATCTTGTCCACCATGCCTGCATCGGCTGGAACAACAGTGATTGCAGCCATTGCAGCAAAAGCAATCACGCCTGGCAATCGGGGCATTGATATCAACGGGCTATTGGCTTCATGGCAAGGTTGGCCAGACCTCGTATGAATGTCCGTAGTGATACATACTCATCTTCTCTGCACCAGCACCTGCACTTGATCAGCTGCCAATGAGTCAGCAGGTTTTACGCATTCATGAGCCTGAAGCATAAGGTGGCTGCTACGACAAGACAGCTAGCAACAACAACGAGTCCCATCAGAATGAGTCGAAGACAGTCTCATCATTTGGCTTCAAGTCATCATTTGCCTGTCTCCGATGACACTAATGACACAAGACAGCAAGGTGCTGTCCCATTGGATCAGTCCGCAAGATCTGTATTCAGATCCGTGTTGCGTCTAAGCATGGGCAACAAGAAGGACTCCTGAAGTATTGGAATCACAGAAAGACTAAGCATAAAAAATCGGGATAGATCAGTGACCTATCCCGTGTTTTTAGTGATCGTTACAGGCTTATGACGGCAGCGATCAGCCGATCGCGGCAAAAAACTCTTTGCTGCCCTTTGGATCCTCAAGCATAGTTGCTGCTCCAGGTGTCCAGTTGGCTGGGCAAACTTCGTCAGGGTTAGACTGAACGTACTGGAATGCCTGCAATAAACGTAGTGTTTCATCAACATTCCTTCCTACAGGAAGGTTGTTGATAGTGGCGTGCACGATTACGCCGTCAGGATCTATCAGGTAGAGGCCGCGTAGTGCCTTACCTTCTTCGTCAAGGATGTTAAAGGAGTTACCGATATTTTTGTTCAAATCCGCTACTAGTGGGTAGTTGATATCGCCGATTCCGCCTTGATTACGTGCGGTCTGGATCCAGGCAAGGTGGCTGAACTTGCTATCGACAGAAACACCTAAGATTTCGCAATTTTTGCTTGAGAAATCAGAGTAGCGATCGCTGAACGCTGTGATTTCAGTTGGGCAAACGAAAGTGAAGTCCAGAGGGTAGAAGAACAGCACCACGTACTTACCGCGGTATTGAGACAAGCTGATCTCTTTGAACTCCTGATCAACCACAGCGGTAGCGGTGAAATCAGGGGCCTGTTGGCCCACGCGCAGGGAACCGTTGTCGGTCATGATGAGAGGTCGATGGGTACGTGACGGAAGCAGCGGACCAGACTCAATCCAAAGTCGGTCCGACTTCTAGTTACATCTTTTAATTTATCACGCTCTCCCCTTGCTTGCGGCCGGCTTGAATCGCAGAGAACACTCTGCTGATGGAGTCCTAAAATAAACGAATGATTGATCAACCAATGTCTTGGGATCAGGCCTTATTGCGGAAATTCAGCAGTACAGGTCACTTCCGACTTTTAAATCAAGTTCGCAGCGAGCTCAAAAGTCAGCCACTGAACCGTGACGCTCAGACCAGAAAGCTCACGCTTCAGGCAAGGCCTCACCATGGACAATCTGTACGACAACAGCGGCGGCCAAATCCTGTTCCAGAAGATCAGCCAATTTTGACGCTTGAGGAAACGACGAAGGACAATCCAACATCATTCAGAGATCGACTGAATGCGATCGAAATGCGCTGAAATCGGTCGCACAAATCGGTTTAATGAAGACAAAAAATGGCTCGGGGGAGACTTGAACTCCCGACCTTGGGGTTATGAATCCCACGCTCTAACCAGCTGAGCTACCGAGCCGTAACTTTTTAATTTTAGACGATCGCCTGGACGTCTTAAGCCCGACGACGTGCTGGAAGCTTTGCCATTGGATCTAATGCTGAACCACCACGTTGGCGTATTTCGAAATGCAGATGAGGTCCAGTGCTTCTTCCAGTACTGCCCATGAGTGAGATTTTTACTCCCTGGGGAATGATCTGTCCTTTGCGAACCAGTAGACGGCTGTTGTGGGCGTAGCGGGTGGATGAACCGTCGGCGTGAGCTAACTCCACTAAATAGCCGTATCCGCTACTCCAGCCAGAAAATTTCACGACGCCATCTTTGGCCGCAACAATTGGGGTACCAACGTTGTTTGCAATATCGATGCCCTTATGCATGCGGCCCCACCTCCATCCGAAACCAGAGGTGAAAACTCCTTTTGTGGGCCACATGAAGGATTGATTCCCAACGGCACCACCATCCTTCATTCCAGGTAATGGGGGCAGAGCTGGAAAACTTGCGCCGCCTGAAACGGTTGGACGAATTGCCAAGAGGGCCCGCGGTGAAGCTTTGGCAACACGCACTTCGCTGCCGATGGCCAAACGGGCTAGGTCTAGGCCAGGGTTGAGCGAGCGCAATTCACTCAAGCTGACCCCTTGGTCTCGTGAAAAGGTTGAAAGAGATTCGTTCGCTTTGATGCGAACAACGGATTGCGGATCTGGAGGAGATTGAAGCGGCGCCTTATGAAGAACCGTTGTTCCGTCAAGACGGCTTGCGTTTGCGAGGCTTTCCTCAGCGTCAGCAGGGAGGACGATCCACGAGCCAACCTTGATCACCTCAAAGGATGTCTGGTCGTTAAGAGCGGTTAAATCAGTGGAGGTAAGGCCAAGATCCGCGGCTATACCTTTAAGAGTGCTCTTCTTCGAGACCTTCACCCAAATCCTGCTTTGAGTTGCTGGTGCTGATGCCAGAAGAAATGGGGCCTGTACGTGGTCAGCGTCCGCGAAGCCTGGATGCTGCGCCAAAACAGATAAAGACGTTCCTGATGCGATTGCCGTAACGAGAACGAGAAGGGGCTTCATCTGAATCAGCAATTGGTAACGCTCCTGGAGAAGCCGCCACAGCTCAGGAACGGGCTGAAAGTAGCGGGTGTAGGAGATTGGCGCAAGGGCTGAAGTGTCAGCTTGCCAATTACCACAACTGAAGTTGGGAACCTGCTTGGTGGCTGACGATGGCACAAGCCACAGAGAGATTGAGGCTTCGCACGCCCCCTTGGCCATCTTCACCAGCGCTGCAGGGCATCGAAATGGTTGTGATTTGAGTGCAACGGCTGCGTGTTGCCTCCGAGAGGCCAGTGTCTTCTCGACCGAACAACAAAATATCTCCCCGTTGGAACTGCATCTCTTGAAGAGGAACCCCTCCTCGACGGCTACAGCCAATCACCCTTGAGGATTGAGCAAGAGACTCAAAAAATGCATCAACATCCTTATGGATAGTGATGTCAACATGAGGCCAATAATCAAGACCAGCCCTTTTTAAATAACGATCTTCAAGGCTGAACCCAAGTGGTTCAATTAAATCCAGTGGTAAACCAAAAGCAGCACAAGTACGAGCAATATTTCCTGTATTTGGAGGTATTCGTGGTTCAAATAGTGCCACCCTCAAAGGTTTTTGGATCAAAGACTGCTGATCTAGTGATTGATTACTTATGGATTGATTGCTTGAAGCTTTCTTCACGGTACGAGTATGCCTAATTGGGTGAGATTCAAAGCTCTTCCTTGAACAACGAGCCAGCTGTCTATTGCGTGTTGTTCTAATCGTTGAGCCAGCCAGCCTTGGCGGTCCCGAAACAATCCGCCGATTTTGGTGGCTGGGACCACGCCCCAGCCTGTTTCTTCAATCACAATCACGGTGGGACATGTTCGCATGAGAAGACTTTCAATCAGCTCTTCAGCCTCTTGCTCCCACTGAAGATCATCGCGATCGAGGTGGAGTGCTGTAAAGCCACCGAGGGCATCGATCAGCAAGGGGTGATGGGCCTCTTCTGTGCGAATGCATTCAGCAAGCATTGATCCCGGCTCGCGTAGCTGCCAATGCAGGGGTCTTCTTTCGCGATGCAGTCGCATCCGTTCATCCCAGCTTGGATCATTCGACCGATGCGCAGAAGTTGCGACGTAGGTGACCATTTCTTGAGAGCTGAGCAAATGTTCAGCCCACCGGCTTTTCCCTCCACGGCTTGGCCCGCTTACAACAATGAGTCCGTTGGGAACCTCTGATTTTTGTTTGTTTGAATGAGCCAAGGCTTTATCCGCCTCCGTTCATGCCTCGCAATGTGGCGACAGAGGATGGACTGACACGGTTGAGATAACGGAAGATCCAATATTTGAAAATTGTTGCCAAAATCACCGGGAACGTAGCGATGAACAGAAGGATAAAATTCTCTCGCGCTGGAAATCCAAAGTGATTGGCAATACCATCAAGCAGCACAGTCCAACCTTCTGGACTATGGAATCCAACAAAGATGTCGGTGAAGAGAATAATCGCGAAGGCTTTGGCTGAGTCGCTTAATCCGTAAACAGCTTCATCAAAAAAGCCGCGAAGAACCCTTAGTTCTTCGCGGCTGAACAGGCAAACCATGACGAAGGCAAGCGTGGCTGATATGTCCGCTAAAACATTTTTTACAGCATGGGTGCTTTCAGCATCAGCCTCTTCTTTGAGCTCAGCAGCCTTTTTCCCTAATTGTTGTTGTAGTTCTTCTTGGCTTGGGATTGAGTCACCGCGAAGAAGAGCATCGAATTCAATTTCTGCCTTATACACTCTCAACTTTTCTACTGCCTGTTCTTCAAGTTGTGGCTTTGGGTAACTCAAGAAGGGCAGGTCTGGAGCAAAGCGGTCGACAGCAGGACTAATGATGTAAGTGCGGCTGACCTGTTGGACTAACAGTGGCACCAGAATCAGGAGTAAAAGAACCTTCAGCGAGATCAGCGTCGAATCCCTGCGTCTTCGAAAGCCTGCAACTAATGTCGCTTCTCCAGCTGGATTGAGCTGCCTGCGCACCTTGTCGAAGACCCCAAGCAGGGAGCGCGGCAGCGGATCTGGAGCTCGAGTCATGGTCGGAGCCGCCGAAGCCCGTCTAGGGCTATACCGATTCACGACACTTTCAATGAGCTGAAGTTGACGCAATTCCTGGGGATCCAGCTGGGCACGCTGGTACTCCAGTTGATCTAGCGATGCACGACAAACATTGATCGCTACTCGGAACTTGCGCAGCACTGTTGCTTGAACCGATTTCGGAACAGAGAGCTCAAGTTCGGGACGGATGGGTCGGTCGCCGTAATACTCCAGTTCCAAGCTCTGGATTAATAGGGCCGCTTCATAGCCTCGATCGAGATCAGAGTTGACATCAAGCGCGTTGGCTTTGCCAAAGGCTCCTATCCAATTGCGAAATGCCATAGCTGATCAGCGGGAGAAGACCCACCAGGTGGCCATCGGCACAATGGTTCCCACCACCAGCAGCACAATGACCCAAGTGAAGGCGTTGCTTTCGCTCGTTTCCTCAACCGTGGGAACGTTTGTGGGAAGAGCGGTGCGTTCAATTTGAATTGGTGGGCCTGGATCTTCGCCCCCATTGAGAACCACTGCAATGCGTTCAATTCCATCCATGGAGGCCTGGCGGAATCGCTCGCCATCTCGCATCGGCTGACTCATCGTGGTCCTCGCGGTACTGCGAAGCAATGCATCTGGCAGTTGATCACTCAGCTCTGCTGAGACAACAACCGCAGCTTGTTTGTTCTGAGTTTCTTCGAGAAAAAGAATGAGAGGACGCTCACTCGTGTTGTCGTTATTAGACCAACGTTCAACCAACTCTTCCCCAAATCCCGTAAGACTCAGCCCGTAGTCCAGTTTGCGAACGGTAATCACTCTGGCGTCCACCTTGGAAGACTCCAGTTGATTCAGTCGCGTTTCAATCTCATTTTTTCCAGCCCGACTCAGCACATCAGCTGAATCCAGGACGGCCTTATCCGGTGGCTGGGCTGGTAGGTCTTGGGGAGACAAGGCAAAACCCGCTGGCACTGCCAAAAAGAAACAGAGACTTGCGGCGATGAGCAGCTGCAGAGACTTGAAGGGGCTAGGCATCATGAGGCGTTCGATGGGTGGGGTCTGCCGTCAGCTGGCAAGGCTGTCGTGATTCAAGGCCATGATCGCGTCCATGACAGCTTGCGCTTTGCCTTGAGGGAGCTCGACGCTTTTAGCGAGCTCGTCGAGAAACGTTTGTTCCTCAGTGGTCACAGTCCTATCAGCGTGAACCAGCTGCACGGCCACAGCAAGAGCTGTTTCCTTTTGGGATTCTTTGAGTTGGGGTAGGGCATCTTTGATCAATTGACTTGATCCTTTCTCGCGAAGGCGTTTGAGTAGTTGGTCAAACAACATTGCCATCTCACTCTCGCTTCGATCCTTGTAAGGGGTTCGATATTCCAATTGAAGTCTTAGAGCATGCGCTTCATCTTTGCCCAGTACTCCATCGCAAGCCACTGTGGCCAGCGCAATCGCGGCAAAGGCTTCGGATTCGGTCATCAGCGTTGGAGGGTTGACCTCTATTTCAGCAAAAGTGCATTGATCTGACTGCTCATGAGTTGCAAAACATGTTGAGATCCCACCAATGGTGTTTGCTCGCAGGTGTTCTTGTTTTGGGGCTTTCCATCCTTAACGCCAGCACCGCTGAAACCATTACACCAAGCCTGGAGCGAGCCGATGTTCTTGCCGGGATGGCGGGGGTTGGCTTGATGCTCGTTTCCATCCTCTGGACCCGGGCCTCTCCACGCAGTCCGGAAGCGGTTGCGCTGGAGGGTGAACAGGGTTTTGTCCTCTCCTCCGATTTACCCGATGCTGTACGAGCTGAAATGGCGTGGGGTAGCCATCAGTTCTTGACCGCAACTTCTGCTGCCACGATTCTTGTTTTTTGGGAGGGCTCGGTTCTGCTTCGCCGTGGCCTTCTGGGCGTTGGTGATTTTGAACCTGGTGAGATCTGTCGACGATCCGTTCAAAAGCAAGAACTGATTTCGCTTGTAAAAACAGCCCTCTACCCAGGCAAAGCTGAGTTTGATCCCGTTTTGCCCGGCTTGCCTTCCGTGATGGTGCAACCTCTTGGAGAGAGTGGCTGGGTGGTGATTGGTGGCTGGTCGGAGCGATGTTTCAGTCGTTCCGATGAACGGTGGCTATCGGGTTGGGCTGAACGCCTTAAAACGACACTGGAGGTTGAGAACTCTGGGGTGTTGGATCCTGATCGTTCGCC